>ENA-OYWJ01000159-OYWJ01000159.1-human-gut-metagenome-genome-assembly--contig:-NODE-159-length-35204-cov-6.653105_pt1 | contig 35204 bp, 39 predicted proteins | sample MGYA00244169_ERZ653395 | MGnify/ENA primary metagenome ERZ653395 (study PRJEB26926, sample SAMN06165120) | human gut metagenome | biome: ENVO:00009003; feature: ENVO:2100002; material: ENVO:00002003...
GCATACGAGATCATGCCGAGTCTCGTGGGCTCGGAGATGTGTATAAGAGACAGATCGTAAACAGATTCCATTGATTCATTACCACAACGGATTGCTCTATCTAACGCCATAATACAGGCTATGGCTCCATCTATCTTTTCTGTTGATTTTGACTTATCTGCCTTAATGTTTCCGGCAGGGTCTGTACGGATGTATATGTTATCCATGTTCCACCGAAGGACTGGATGCCCTCCGTGGGCTATCCTCTGTTCAAGCACCAGTTTCATGAGTTCCTTGGTAGGCGGTGACATGGATGCAAATCCCTGTCCCATAGCCACAACATTAAATCCCATTCCTTCAAGGTTCTGTACCATCTGTACTGCTCCCCACCTATCGAATGCAATCTCACGGATATTGAACCGCTCACCCAGATGTTCTATGAATTTTTCTATAAATCCATAATGGACTACATTGCCTTCCGTGGTCTGTATATATCCCTGCTTTTCCCAGATATCATAATTTACATGATCTCTTCGTACACGCAGGTCGAGCGTTTCTTCTGGGAGCCAGAAGTAAGGAAGTACATAATATTTTCCTTCTTCATCTTCCGGCGGGAACACAAGGCAGAACGAAGTAAGGTCGGTGGTGCTTGAAAGGTCAAGTCCTCCATAACATACACGTCCCTCAAGGTCATCCTCGTTAACAGGGAATGCACAGGCATCCCATTTCTCCATTGGCATCCATCGGATACTCTGCTTTACCCATTGATTCAGCCTTAACTGGCGGAATGCATTCTCCTCTCCCGGATTCTGCCTTGCTGATTCACAGGCAGCTTCGACCTTATCGATTCCGATTGTTTCCCCAAGTGACGGATTGGCTTTCTTCCAAACTTCTGGGTCTGTCCAATCCTCATCAACTCCTGCACCGAATATCACAGGATAAAATGTGCTGTCATGCTTTCGACCTTCCATAATATCCAAAGCCTTCTGATGCACTTCATAACATATGCTTTCTGTATTATTTCCGGCAGTAGTTATAAGGAAATACAGTGGCTGCATTCTTGCATCACCTGACCCTTGAACCATAACATCATATAATTTACGGTTCGGCTGTGTGTGCAATTCGTCAAAGATAACACCGTGTGTATTGAAGCCATGTTTGTTAGAAACATCAGCTGACAGCACTTGATAAGTACTCTTTGTCGGAATGTACTCCAGCTTCTTCTGTGACTCATATATTTTGATTCGCTTGCTGAGTGGTTTTGAAAAACGCACCATATCGGCAGCTACATCAAATACGATTTTGGCCTGATTCTTATCCGCTGCACAGGAGTATATCTCCCCACGCTGTTCCCCTTCGCATAATAGTAACAATGCCACGGCAGCCGCCAATTCACTCTTGCCATTCTTCTTTGGGATTTCCACATATGCCATGTTAAACTGCCTATAGCCATTCTGCTTTATCGTTCCAAATACATCCCTTATGATCTGTTCCTGCCAGTCCATCAGCAAGAACTTCTTCCTAGCCCATGTACCTTTGGTGTGGCACAGATTCTCTATAAAATTCACAGCAAAATCTGCCTCAGACTTATCATAGTGAGAATCCTCTGCCATGAATCTAGTCGGTTTATATTTTTTCAGTTTTCTCACATGATCACCTCCACGAAAAAAGGAACCCCGGTGGGTTCCCCTTAAATGCTTTATGTTTAAATTCAAATCATGGCATCCAGTTTTTCATATTCAGCCAATCTTCTCTCATACTCCTGTGCAATGCACTGTCTTCTGAATCCGTTCTTTTCGCATCTGCCTTTCTTATAAAGTTCCTCAAGTTCTGCCTTCCTTCTTTTGAGAACCTCGATTTCGTTCCCTTCCTGTATTTCTTTTACATCCTTTTCATATCTTGTCATGCTCGTATCCTCCGTTTTCTCTGTTTTCCCTTTCGGTATGTGTACATTACCGTACTTCCACACTTATTGGAATACGATTATGTACCAGATATTCAGAGAGATTATTGTGTATATCAACATAACAAAGGAGTCCCTGTGAACTCCCATGTTATGGTTCTTAAAGGCTTAATTTGAATGCCGGAATTCTTTCTTTTACGCTTGGCTTTCCTTCAAAGCAAGCTTTCCAATCGTCATGCCTGCTGTTTATCTCAACCAGTCCCTGCAATTTGCATCCTTTCTTTTCAAATTCTGCAATCGTAAGGATGAGGCTTGAAAAGGTGCTTGAAATCGTGAATTCTGTAATTCCGAATCTTTGGCAGTTTTCGATAATCTCGTCAATATCGTAATCCCAAATGACCTCGGCAAAATTGATGAGTTCGTTTCCTGCCTCCTCGCTGTAAAAGTATGCTGCTCCAAAGGTTGAATTCACATTGATGTCCTTGTAGCTTGTTCTGTTTTCTGCTGCTTTCTCTAAAATCTCAATTTTTTTCATGGCTGATGCCCTCCTGTTTTTTTCTGTTTTCCCTTTCGGTATGTGTACATTACCGTACTTTCACACTTATTGGAATACGATCATGTACCAGATTTTCAGAGGGATTATTGTGTATATTATGCCGTAGTATCTTCTAAGTTTGCTTTCTCTTCCTTCAATCTTTTAAACAACCCAACCAATTCCTCTTCACTCATTTGTGACACTTTCCTATAGAGTTCATACTCTGACTCCGTGCTTGGTGCCGGAAGTGGCAATGGAAAATGTCCGATGATATAATCTGTGGATACATCATAGGCTACTGGACAAAGATACACACCAGTTATTGTGTATCTTTCCAGAACTCTACTCACCATCTGTACATATGCCCATGCCTATCGCAAGATCTGTCAGTATCTTTGTGTATCTCTCACACTCTGCACCTTCACTTCCTGCAACCGCCTGTAGGAAAAATGCAACTGCATCTTCTTTACAGTCCCATGTTTCTTCCTTCCCGTAGCAGATGGTCTTTATGGTATGCAGCTTTCTACATGAGTCCTCGCCATAGACAACTCCGAGATGGCATCCATTATCCCATGCCACATGAATCGTGCCTGTATCATCCACACAGTCAACGGTTCCCCTTGTGCCTGTCGGCATATCTCTGTAAGGGTCATTCATGGATACAAGTTCAACCCTTGTACCCGATGGATATTCTTTCTTTACTGATTGAACTATATTTCTTGGTGGAAGGAACATTACAGCTCGCCCCCTTTCTTGGCTCCAGACTTAAATGCTGATGAGCCGTTCAGCTTGGAAAGCAGCAGCTTTCTGTCGGCTTTGTACTCATCCCCGATGAATCCAAGTCGGAGAAGAAAGCATCGGAATGCATATTTCTCATTTTCGTTTTCCTTTGGCTTGGCAGTAATTCGTTTCTGCTTCATAGTCATTTCGCAGATTGCTGTTATAAATTTTGTGTAGGTCATAGCCTCTTCCGGCTCGACCTTTGAAAACCAAGGGAATGAAACGGAATCCTCATTCATCTCAAACCGTAGGTCTGTAATCCCAAGTGCATCCTTTATAAGGCTCCCTTTTGCTTCAAGCTGGCTTGTAAGATTTCCAACATTTACCTTTGTAAATGGGATTGTAACTGTAAGTTCCATCACACCTTCCGCTTCTGTTTCTTCGGCATCTTTGTTTCCTTCCCATTCTGCCGGGGTGATTCCTGTTGCCATGACGCAGGCATCAACGATTGGTGCAACCTCATCAATGTCATCGAAATCTCCGAATTCAAGCTCCCCGTTTCTGCCTACCGTGTAGTTTCCAATCTCGTATGCGCAGGATGGAACTCCAAGGTATCTTGCCTTCCCACCTATTTCTTTTTCAATGGCTGTGACCATTGCCTTCCGGCTTTCGCCTTTCACATTAAAATGTAGTACCATGCTATGTACCTCCCTTTCTTTTGGTATGTACATATATCACTCTAAACCCCTGTAAAAGCAACGATTATGTGCATTCACAGGGGTACAAATATACTGCCTTTATGTTGCAGATTCTTGTGCATAGTACATAATGCCGGACAAAACAAAGTAAACATTCGGTAATGCCACTCCGTTTCCCCACATCTTATATTCAGCAGAGTCAGACCTTGGATTCTGTAACCACTTTCTGATCTGGTTGTCCGTCTTTGGCTTTGTGGTCTTTCCCATTGCCTTGGCATGGATATGAAAGACTTCTCTCCATTTGGCAATATCCTCATCGGTTGGTTCTGCAATAGCAAGTCCGTCACACCACCAGTCCGGGAATCCCTGCAGTCTTGCACATTCCGTAGGTGTGAGCCTTCGTACTATATAATCAGTACTCTCCCCATCATTTACAATCGGAGGATCCTTATAATCCGTAGCAACTAAGGTATTGGCACATTCTTCATTTGCCTCGGTAAAGAATGATGCCTTGGATGAAGAAAATCTCGGATGAGCCACACCGCTTGCTCCGGCTGCAACAAGTGTCGGCTCGACTTCCTCTTCAATCTGGAAACTGAAAGCTGCATTGTAGCCCTGATTCATCGCAGGTCTGCCAATACCATAAGATGGTTCCCCGACAAAGTTCTCTTCCGGGTTCTTCATCATCTGACCGGATGGACCCTTGGGACCATCATTTGCAGAAAGTGTGGCATGAACATCTGCAAATGCTACTGCGTGTTGCTCCGTTGCATTTAAGGTATACATGATAACAGATTCCTTATATCCGTCCCCTTTATGGGAAGGTCTGCTGCCATTGCCTTCAAGCACGGCAATACCGCCCTGGTTACAAGTAGGATTCCCACCATTCGCATCAAGAGTTCTTGATGTTTCTGCCTCATAAAAACCACTGTTCGGATTATCTGATTTCATGGAGTTGCTGTTCTTTGCACACACTCCGAATGCCCTCGGCTGGAATAATGTCTGATCATTATTTGTTCCAAGAGTTGCAGACAGGTCATCCTGTATCAGCGCACCTTTGCCACCGCCCTCACAGCCGCATCTGATTTTCAGAGTCTTTGGTGTCTGCAATACAAACGGCTGATTATTTCCACCTGTTCCATAAGTAGATGAAACCGTCTGTGCCACAGCAAGTGGTCCCCGGTATCTCGTATCCTGTGAGTGGTTTTCAAACATTAAGCTGTCTGAGCCTGTTTCTCCAATGCCTTCTGTAATACCATTGGCAGCGTCTTGCCACGACTTGAAGCCCTGCGCAGAATACCCAGACAGGCCTTCTGACTCAAATAATATTTTTCCGGCACTCCCTCCATCAAAATCTGCGACAAGGTAGATACGTTGTCTTCTCTGGGGAACACCCCAATACTGAGCATCAAGGAGTCTCCATGCGATACTGAAGCCTTCTCCCATGATGCGTCCTGCATTTTCCCATTTTGCAGGTTTAGGTACAGACACACATTCTTCTTTGACTTTGCAGATTTCGGTAAGGACTGCCCTGAAGTCCTCGCCCTTGTTTGACGAGAATGCTCCGGGAACGTTTTCCCAGACGATGTATCTTGGATATTTCCCATTGGTAGCCTCCCTCATTTCCTTTATGATTCTGATTGCCTCATAAAAAAGACTTGAACGGTTACCGCCCAAGCCTTCTCTTTTCCCTGCCACACTCATGTCCTGACAGGGACTTCCAAATGTGATGATATCAACTGGTTCAATCTCTGCCCCACTGACCTCACTTATATTTCCAAGGTGTGTCATATTGGGAAAACGGACTGATGTAACCCTTATGGGAAACGGCTCTATCTCTGCCGCCCACTTAGGTATGATTCCTGCAAGGACTCCACCCAATGGAAAACCCCCGGAACCGTCAAAAAGACTGCCGAGGGTTAACGTCATTTTATTCTGTTGTTCCATCGGCATCCTCCATTCCTGCCACTGCATCTTCGTAACTGATCTTCTCACCATTACGGATGACATACACATCCGTGCTGTCACCATTCTTATATTCGAGGTATCTCTTTACCGCCACATCCACAAATTTCGGTTCAAGTTCCACACCATAACAGATACGGTCAAGCTGCTCACAGGCCATAAGCGTGGATGCAGAGCCTAAGAATCCGTCAAGGACGATGCCGTTTGCCTGTGTACACTGCTTGATAAGATATGCAATCAGCGGAACCGGCTTACTGGATGGATGCCCGAATCCATCTTCCTTTGAATTCTTAATACCATCAAATTCAAATACGGATTTCTGCTTCTGGTCACCATACCATTTGTGCTTTCCGTCTTTTCTCCAACCCCAGATGATTGGCTCCATGTTGAACTTCCAATCAGTCCTCATAAGCGGTGCCCTTGGCTTTTTCCATATAAGACCTGCACCGACCTTAAAGCCTGCATCTTCATATGCATCATAAAATACACGAGCCTTCATGGTCGCATAGAATACATAGATGGATGCATCGATAGCCATAACATTATGGAAATTGGTAAAGGCTTTCATAAGGAATTCATATCCGTCCTTATCATTTAAGTCATCATTTGCAATCTTGCCGGATGCATTCTCAAGTGCTACAAAGTAAGGTGGATCCGTGCAGACAAGATTACACTTCTTATCTTCAAAAAGCTGTGTATAGGTATCTTCCTGTGTGGAATCACCACAGATGACTTTGTGTCTTCCGATATGCCAGATATCTCCTGTCTTAGAAAAGCATGGTTTCTGTAATTCTTCTTCCACATCGAAATCATCTTCTTTTGCATCATCAGCATCCCCTGCAAGAAGGTCTGCAATCTCCTGTTCATCAAAGCCTGTGAATGACACATCAAAGTCCATTCCCTCCAAGGCTTCAATCTCAACCCGTAACATCTCCTCGTCCCATCCGGCATCCTGTGCATATCGGTTGTCGGCAAGAATATATGCTTTCTTCTGTGCCTCCGTCAGATAATCCACGAACACACACGGAACTTCCTCAATTCCTTCTTCTTTTGCAGCCATAAGCCTTCCGTGTCCGGCAATGACATTATAGTCAGCATCGATAATAACAGGATTGATGAACCCAAACTCACGAAGGGAACCTCGCAGCTTGTTGACCTGCTCCTGCGAATGGGTACGGGCATTATTTACATATGGTATCAGTTTGGAAGTCTGTACCATTTTCATTTCTGTCGTATGCTTTGCCATTAAAATAACCCCCATTCTGCAAATTTCTCAAATCCACCAACTGACTTGATGTACTCTCCTGCCATCTGCACGATTTCTGCATAAGGTTTTCCATCCACCATCTCATCACCGATTGCACAGCAGAGTGTGACTGGCATTCCTGTTTCCTGTGCCTTAAGGAAAGCATAAATGTTTACGGATACATCTGCCTTGGATAAGTCCTTACCATGCAGCCCTCCGCCTGTAACAGAATCAGCCATATCAGAACCAAGTTTTCTGTTGGTTGCTCCCGTATCTACATCTGTACCACCTGCCCAGGCACCAAGCGGATTGACCTCTGCCCCTGGGTAGTGATTCTCCAGTTCCTCTTTGTCTGCATTGCTCTGGCAGATGATGAGCCTTACCCCATCAAGAATGTACTTTCCGTCTGTAGGATATTTCCTGTAAATGTCCCTTGCAATCTGTGAAAGTTCTTTCTGTTCTCCAGTAAGTGGCATTCCTTTAAAGATACCATTATCCCCACATCTAACATTGCCTTTCTGGTTCTCAGATAAGTGAATATCCTGTGAGACAATAACAATATCCGTCTGGATGTTTCCGGCAATCCTTAAAATAACATCTTCTATATCTTTTTCATCAATATCTGCTGATGTTTCAATGATCGCATGGCACACGCCATGTCCAATCAGAACCTCTGCTGCAATCTTAGGATTCTCCTCAGATGCGTAAGCCATATCAACGATTGCACCTGCAATTCGGTCTGCAACCTTATCCGGGTGCATCGGATTTACTTTTTCAATCATGTGTTTCTCCTATCCTCTACTCCGTAGCAGAAGTTCCATTGGGTCGGACTCATCAGGGTTATAATCCTTCGAGCAGTTCTCCCTTACCACTTGGAAAATCTGATACCATATTGTGTTTACCTGTTTCTGGTAGTTCTGCGCCATAGCGACAAATGGACTTGCACAGGCTGCTCCTGTGGTCGGATGCTTGGAAAGGAATCCGTATTCTGAGATTGCCTCTTCACACTGCATCAGTCGAGACACGCTCATTGCGTACTGCTCCACCAGATGCTTGCTCACCAGTTTGTCGCATCCTTTCTCTTTCAAGTACAGATAGATGTATCTGTAAATATGTTCTGCATCGAACTCTCCCACAGCTTTCTGCTTGGACTTAATGTAAGAACTTGGCTCAGGAATATCTTCTCCTTCAAGTTCTGCTCCGTCCGGCAAGTCAATGATCTTCAGCTTTCTTCTACCAGGATTGCCTGCTGCCATCTTCTCAGCTAATGCCTTGGATTTTCTTCCGGCATTGACCTTGATATTTGAGCCACGGGCAGTTCCATCTCTTGCCATATCATCAACTCCTCATATAAAAAATAACGATAGGGTGCTTAATACCCCGTTCAAATACGCAAAAAGTACACACGAAGGGGCGGCACCGTTGCCCGGTGGCTCTGCCCACAGGGATTTGCACTCCCCCTACCCTTTTGGAAATGACTATCATGACCGTCACAGGAAAAAAATAATAAAATATTTTTATATATGACTGGCATGACCATCATTCGTATGAATCACTCTTTCTTCCATGCCATCTGTCACCTCTCTCTGCGTGTATCCTTGCGTGACACGACTTGCACAAAGAGATGAGGTTGCTTCTGTCATGTGTTCCACCTTCTGACAAAGGAACCTTGTGGTGTACCTCTTCGACCGGGACAAGAACTCCCTTCTCGTAGCACAACTCACAGAAGGGATGTGTCTTAACATAGCTGTCACGGATGCGTTTCCACGCACGTCCGTATCGTTTCCTTGTTGCAGGGTCACGACCGTACTTCTCGTAACGCTTGTTCTCTTCTTTCTGGTGTTCCTCACAGAGCCTTCCTTCTGTCAGCTTGGGACAGCCGGGATGGTGGCACGGATGCTTTGCCTTTCTTGGCATCACTGCACCTCCTTCAATAAGGGCATAAGAAAAGCCCTCACAGTGGGGATTCCACCATGAAGGCTCATGCCTGTATGCATCTTTATCATTTTTGCTGATTATACAATATCACAAACTCAACCATGTCAACTAATGACAAACCGTGACAACTTTCAAGTTTATAATATTTTCTGGCAGCTTAATACTTGCAATTGCCTTATTGTGCCACCTTTGTACAGTTCGACCATCAGCACTAAGCATTTCTCCTATCTTTGGCCATGACATATTGTGGATGTATCTGTACCTAAGTATCATCTGATGCTCTGGCTTTTCTACCTTACTGATCACATCCCTTATCTGCTGTTTCAACGCCATCAACAGATTCATCTCCTCCAGAATCTTGGATTCCATATCAAAGATTTTTTCCAATGTATGAATGTACGGTGCATCAGTATTTCTGCTTGCATTATAATGCTCCTCGAATCCCGGACTGGAAATTGTCTGTGACATAAGGCGGAGTTCTTCCAGTTCCTTTGTATCTGAATTGATTCTGTTATCCAACAGATAAGCCTGTCCCAAATATTCTTTTACTGTCATGCAGACACCTCCTTCTCAAGCTGTGACAGGAGTGCTTTCCCATCAAGCTGTGTGAACACATTGAAATATGGAGATTGAAAGAATCTCTCACATTCCTGTTTCGTGGATTCTGCAATCGTGTTCTTTTTTCCGCGGGACAGCTTATGCACTGCCTCCCTGTAGTCCTTTACTGCCTGTAGAACCACGGCATTTCCTAATGCCTCATATGGACTTAAGTTTCTTACGCTCATAGGTTTTACCTCCAAAATAAATTTTTTATTCCCTCGGATTGACCATGATTGACTTCTGATTGACTATGATTTTCTATATTTCTGCTTTGACGGCTTCGATTAAAGCCGACTGCGTATTATCCTTTTCGGATAATGCTTTCATAATTTTCTCATCAACAGTTCCCTGTGTTATAAGATGGATTATGGTGACAGTTCCCTCTGTCTGTCCCTGTCTGTAAAGTCGGCAGACACATTGTTGATATAACTCTAGCGACCAAGTGATGCCGAACCACACCATTGTGTTTCCACCCTGCTGAAGATTAAGACCGTGTCCGGCTGATGCAGGATGGATCAGTGCAACAGGTATCTCCCTGTTATTCCATTTGGTAATGCTCTCATCGGAATCTATCTTCATGTATTTCACACCGATTTTGTTAAGTCTCTCCACGATTCTTGTATAATCGTGCTTAAACCAATATGCCACAAGAAGCGGTTTGCCATTGGCTGATTCTATGATGTCCTCTAAGGCATCCAGTTTTTTATCATGAAATGTGATGATATCCTCATCATCTGTATAAACTGCTCCGTTTGCCATCTGAGACAGCTTGTTCACAAGGGATGCTGCATTGGCAGCAGTTACCTCATGTTCTGAGGTAGAAAGAATCAAATCCTTCTTAAGTCCTTCATACCTTTCCTGTTCACTCTCATCCAGATACACGGGATATTCTGTATTTATGAGTTCCGGCATATCAAGGAAATCCACCGCTTTCATTGAAATCGTGATGTCCTGTATCTTCTCATAGATTTTCTCCTCTGCTCCCGGCAGAAGTTTATAGGAATACACGATACTTCCGTTGACCTTATCTGGTCTGAAGTAATTGAGTCTGAATTGTCCTATAAAGCGACCCAAACGCTGTCCAAAGTCAAGCACTTTGAATTCTGCAAACAGATCCATAAGTCCTTGGCTTGCAGGTGTTCCAGTAAGTCCCACAATTCTTTTTATGAATGGTCGAACCTTCATAAGTGCTTTGTGCCTTGCTGTCTGATGGTTTTTGAAGGATGATAATTCATCAATCACAACCATATCAAAGTCAAATGGGACACCACTTTTTTCTACAAGCCACGGTACATTTTCACGGTTGATAATATAAATGTCTGCATCTGCTGCCAGTGCTTTCTTCCTCTGAGAGGCAGTACCTGTCACAATAGAAAGTCTGTAGCCGGACAGCTGCTCCCACTTGTTTACCTCATCCCTCCATGTTCGTGTAACTCGCAGAGGACAGATAACAAGTACCTTCACAATCTCGAAGTACTCATACATCAGATAGTCGATTGCCATAAGTGTTATGGCTGTCTTTCCCATTCCCATATCAAGAAGTACTGCCGTTATGGGATTATGGGTTATAAAGTTAATTGCATACTGCTGATAATTATGTGGTTTGAATCTCATCAAGGATACCTCCTATATCTTCCAAGGCATCAAGGACATACACCTTAAAGCCTAATCTCTGTAATAATCTGTGTCTGGACACCTGCAAAGGTCTCGGTTTCTCGCCCGGTGCTTTCACCTCCACCATCCCGAAATGCCTACCCGGTAAAAATACCAATCGGTCAGGCATCCCATCAAAGGACGGGCAGACCCACTTAGGACAGATGCCACCACGCTTTTTCACTTCGCTGACTAATTTCTGTTCAATGGTCTTTTCTCTCATCCACGAACCTCCCATCAAAATTTGTAACTATGACGGTCAAGATACTCTCTACCCAAACCTCTCTATAGGGCTTTTTTTATCATTATTTTTTTCTCTATAGGCTACTTTTGGTAGAGAGTGTAATGACTATCACAAATGGCTTAAAATAAGGATTTGTGAAATTATGAGTAGAACTCATAAAAGTCTGTATTTGACCATCACCACTTACATACGACTGTCACAGACCGTCACTTGCAAGACATTAAATGAAATCACTTCCAGATTTGAGTTTCACGCCATGCACGAAACTTCCCTTATTTGTCTTGTGTCTGTAAAATCCTGCCTGTTCAATGGCTGCATAAAAGTCAGTCGTACTACGGATATACTCACCGCCCTGAATGCAGTAAGCACGATACTGCTGATAGAACTCCCCGGACTTTTCTTCCAAATTAGAACCAAGTTCACAGCAGTCTGCAAGGAAGTGTCCGAGCCAGTTATTGTCCTCACGGTATGATGCCACAGCATCTTCCACACATTTCGGGTCTGATACCTTATGGTCTGCTTTGCTTACCTTCTCTGCTCCTTCGATAATCCATTTCATGATGGCAGGGGCGGCTTTCTCATAAAGGTAATCAGCATAGTTCTTGATGTCGGAATTACCCTTAATCTTTGCATTGAACGGAATAACTTTTAATCTTCTCCAGATACCGTCATCATTTGCACCGACCTTTGGCAGGTGGTTCGTGTAAAGCACCACTTGATGGGAAGGAATGAAATGGAACGGATCCTTGTATTTCTTGCAAGCCTGTATTTCATCGGTAGAACATAACTGCTTAACCATTGCTGTATTAAGACGCACACCTTCCTGCATCTCGGACGCAATGATGAGACGCTTGCCCTTAAGTTCTGCCATCTCCGGCTGGGCATTTACCTTGTTACCCATCGTCAGAATATCTGATGAAATCTTACCTGCATAAGTTCCAAGGACTCTTGCCACCGTGTTCCAGAATGTACTCTTACCATTAGCACCGTCTCCGTAGGCTATAATGATGAATTCCTCATACACTTTACCAATGGCTGCCAGTCCGATAACCTTCTGTACATATTCGATAAGTTCTGCATCACCGCAGAAGAATGTATCAAGTGCCTCAAGCCAGATATCCATTCCTTCATCCCCCGGAGAGCATTCCGTGATTTTGGTAATAAGGTCGAACGGGGTATGTGGCTGTTCTCCCGCCATGCCGAGTTCCAGATTGTAAGTTGCATATGGTGTGTTCAGCAGATTCGGATTCTTATCAAGGTCTGATACCTTAATGCCAAGCATGGACTTTGCCACATTAAGTGCCGAAGTAATATACTTGTAATCCCTGCGTTTCATAGTGAAAGCAAGATACTTTTCTGCCCCGACAAGCATATAAAAGATTGGAAGGTCATCTGACTTAATGTCACAATCCTTAGCAAGGACCTTTGCCCCCTGGTTTACGGACTCTTCCGGGTAGCCAGCTTTGATGAGTGCTTTCTTGGCTGCATCCATATAATCGTTTGCATCCTGTAACTGTAAGTCGAGGAATTCCACACAGGCTCCAACAGCCATCTGCTTATCTTCCACCCAAACTTCTCCGTCATATCTTATATAATCCGTTGCTGATGTGTGTTTCAGTTCATCCCCGTATGTGGCTGACAGGATCTTTGCCTGTCCGATATCTGAGTAATCATCTGGTCTTAATGAACCAGGCTCTCCACCGAAATCGTTATTGTACTGGTCTGGAGGAACATATCCGTTACTGCCACTTATCTTATTTCTAAAAAACTTCAGTGCTGAGAACCAGATAGTGGAAAGTTCTGCATCATCCAAAGGCGGGTCGCACTTTGCTGCCTGTTCCAGAAATACTTCATGTGCTTTATCGCACTCCCCGTATCTCTTCAGAACTCTTCCGGCAAAAAGGGATAATGTCTTATTACGGTTGCCCTCTGTAATAGGACCACCGACAAAACCATCATCGAAATCTCCGTCATCAGCATCCGGCTCTGTATCTGCCACTACTTCCATAATGCTCATCCAACCTTCATGCCAGATAACCTCGCCTGTTGTTGCACCGAATAAAAATCTTGCAGCATCAAGGGCATTGTCATCAAAGAACGGATAGGCTTTCTGGATTGCTGTTTTCATTGCAGTGTACTGTGCTGCATCCGTACATTTCTCAATAGGAAAATATGCATGATATCTCGGACGCTCTGACTTGCCATCCTTTGCAAGCATATGGTGTCTGCTTGGCACTAAAACATAGTCCACATCTCCAAAGAGTTCTTCCATCTTATCTTCCGTAATCCAATCTGCCGGATTATCACTATGGTCATTGTCAATATCCATTGGAATTACATCTGATTCAATAAAGTTACTGTTGCCTCTGCGATTACCTGTGTATGTAGCACACACATGATCGACCGCTACTGCTGATTCCATATCTGCTGCATTATCCACGACTACCTTATTGGGATAAATACAGTTAGCAGCTTTACCGACACAGGTCGCACAACATAATGTCATCTGCATTTAATCGTCCTCCTTGCATTCTTCATTGAAATATCTAATTGTCATCTGTTTACGCTCTGCATAAGCTATCTCGTTTAACATTCCGGCTGTCGGCTTTCCGAACACCCACAACTCCCTGCACTTGGAAAGAATCGCAATATCCATGAACATGGCAAGTTCACGCTCTGACTCTTCTTCCATAAACTGAGGAAGCAACAGATGTGGCGCTATCGGAATCTTCCCTGCATCTACAGCAAATCTACTGTATCGTCTGGCTTTCTCTGCATTACCTTCCACATCTCCGCTATATGCTGAACAGATATACACCATCGGCATATAACGCTTCTGTTCCTTATCCATATTAGAGATTGCCTGATATGGTACAGGATCTGCGTAGCCTTCCGGGTTTCTGTAACCTACTCCCATATGAACCGTCTCCTTTCGTTAAATGGTAGGGATGTATCTTTCCCTTCAATATCCAATGGACAGGATTTCTTGTAATGGGCGGGAATTTTTTAGAAAAATAAAAAAAGACCTCAAGGCTTTAAAACCTCAAGGTCTAGTAACGTTCTTTATTCATTTTTATCATATATTAATCTGTCACTGTCTCACCAAGAATATTCTTCCTAATGTACTGAATTCCTACATCCACACTTATATTGCCTAAAATCACCCCGAAGATATACGGTGCAAGTTCCTCCAATAATGACGGAAGCCCAGCGGTAATAAAGTCTTCTATCTCTAAAGGTGCAATCCAAAAGTAATCTCCTTCCATTACAACTGTGGCAGTTATATCAAAGCAATTATCTTCTGTCATATAAAATCGTGGCTGTAGCAAATAGCTAGGTTTATAAAATTCGTTTCCAACTCCGTCTGCATTTCTAACAAATACTCTGGCGTTCAAATAATTTAAGAGTCGAAAAAGCTCCGGTAGATGTCCAGACCTTTCTACAATCTGTGGACTAGGCTCAGCATAATAAACCCTCGCCTCCAAGGTACTATCACCATAAAACCAAACACAAGCTTCTATTCTTTTACTTGGGCTGTTTTGAAATCCCTCAAATGACATAGTGATTCTTGGAGTTCCTTCTGAAAAGTCTTCAAAAAAATATATGTTCCTTTCCTTTAAATATGATAAAAAAGCCTTCCTAATGCTCTTCAATAATATCCAACCCCTTCTTCTTTATAATATATTTCGCATAAGGACTAGCTGTAAAAGTTGCCAGTTTGACCTGCTTTATGAGCTTGTGCCGATAATACCCTGCTTCCTGTACTAATATAGAGGCTCCCCTTTTGGGGATGCCCAATTCTGTAGCAAGGTCAGATTCCCATCCTTCTGATTTCCCATAATATCTATGGATCTTCTCTAGTAATTCCTTATTACTTGTAATCATTTTCACTCCTCCTCTAAAATCTTCTTCATTTCTTCCAATGTCTTGTTACAAGCTGCTAACTGTTTCTCCAGCAGTAGTACTCTTTCTTTAACTAATTGAGTTGCTCCTATTTCAGTTTTTACTTCTTTTGTTTCAATTGCTACATCTTCGAGGCTTCCAATAGTATAGGAAATAATTGCTCTGTAAGTTGCTGCAATTGATTTTTCAATACTTGCTGCAATCGTCTTCAATCTTTCATTTGAATCAGCCTTAATTGTCAGCATTCTTTGTACCGTTGACTTACCATCTTCTTTTTCAATAATTGGTAGTAAGTCTTCTGCCTTTCCACCAAAGCGGTCAAGGGCATCATTAAAAATAAAGGCATCCCTCGTCTGTCGTACTGTGGTGTTTGGATACCAAGCCTCTCTTATTGTCTTAGCCTGGTTAACATTGTTTTCATCTAAAGCCACATTGATCTGCAATATTTTTTCCTCCTTGTATGTTTTGTGCTAAACAACACTATTATTTGATATTCTCATTCTATTACACTATTTTTTACTTGTCAACTATTTCTTAATAGCATTTCGATAATTATGTTCCGCCCACTTCTACATTACTTGTCCATTGGATAGCGAAGGGATAAGGAACTTAAATCTTACAGAAAAAGTTACCGCCCATTTTTCAGATTCGTGTCCATTGGATGGTGAAGGGATAATGAACTTAAATATCACAGAAAAAAGTTACCGCCCATTTTTCAGATTCATGTCCATTGGATAGTGAAGGGAAAAGGAACTCCTTCAGAAAGGTAGGTAAACAGATGTCTAGCACGGAAGAAACAGAAAACACGGCAATCAGTCATGAAGCACTTGATAAAGAAATTGCAGATGTGCTGATTGCAATAAGCGTCATTTCAAGACAGCTTGCAAGGAAAATCACAGTCAGACATATGTCAAAGGAGGCAAAGGCAAATGAAAAATAAGGAATTAGCTGAACTGTACAGAACAATAGCCGATGGCTTTGCAAAACTCAGTGAGTACTACTCTTCCGAGGATGCAGAACAGCCAAAAGCTGTAAAAAAGGACAAGCCTGTAAAGGCAGAAAAGAAAACAGAGACCACTCCGGCAGAGGAATCTGCTACTGATGAAGAAAGCACAGAACCAGTTACTTATACCAAGGAAGAGGTCAGAGCGAAACTGGCTCAGATGTCAAAAGCTGAGGCAGGCAAGTACAAAGCTGATGTTAAAGGCATCGTAGCAAAATACTCATCTGATGGTACACTCTCCGGCATTCCGGCTGATAAGTACGCAGATGTGGTAGCTGCTCTGGAGGTGGTCGGCAATGTCTAAACACGCACTGCTATCTGCTTCATCCAGTAAGCAATGGCTCAACTGTCCTCCATCAGCAAGGTTATGTGCAAATATCCAGGACAAGGCAAGTCCTTATGCCCAGCAGGGAACGGATGCACATGAACTCTGTGAATACAAAGTTCTGTCAGCACTTGGTCATGCCGGACATGATCCGACAGAAAACCTCGAATTCTATGATGCCGAGATGGAAAACTGCACGGAGGAATACAGGAACTTCGTCATGGAACAGTACGAAGAAGCAAAAACATTATGTGCTGACCCTCTTGTACTCGTAGAACAGAGACTGGACTTCTCCAACTGGGTGCCGGATGGCTTTGGAACGGGTGACTGTCTTATCGTGGCAGATGAGGTGCTTCATATCATCGACTTTAAATACGGACTTGGGGTTCTGGTTGATGCAGAACACAATCCTCAGATGATGTGTTATGCCTTGGGTGCTATCGATATCTACGATGGCATTTATGACATTAAGACTGTAAAGATGACAATCTTTCAGCCACGTAGGGATAATGTTTCCACCTGTACCATGACAAAAGCTGATCTTCTCACCTGGGCGGATACAGTGCTTGCACCAACTGCAAAGTTAGCATATGAAGGCGGTGGAGAATTCAAAGCAGGTGACCACTGCACCTTCTGCAAGATTAAGGCTACCTGCCGTAAACGGGCTGAGTACAATCTTGAACTTGCGAAATACGACTTTGCGATGCCTGCTACACTTAAGGATTCAGAGATTGCAGCTATTCTGCCGAATGTCGATGACCTCGTAAACTGGGTTAACGACATCAAGGAATACGCTCTCGGACAAGCCCTAAGTGGAACTCACTATGATGGCTACAAAGTAGTCGAGGGTAAATCCAACCGCAGATATGTGGACGCAAATGCTGTAGCTTCAGCTGTAGTAAATGCCGGATATGACCCTTATGAGAAGAAACTTCTCGGTATCACAGCAATGACTTCTCTTCTCGGTAAGACGAAGTTCAATGAACTCCTTGGAGGCTTGATTGAAAAGCCACAGGGAAAACCAACACTTGTACCTGAATCGGACAAGCGACAGGCACTTAACACGGCAATTGATGATTTCAATGAAATTTAGGAGGATAATACTATGCCAAATTTAGTAAACAACAATAACAGATATGGAAGATTAACAGTACCTACAAAGGTAATCACAGGACCAGACACAAGATTCTCATACCTCAATGCATGGGAACCAAAGGCAATCGATGGTGGCAAGCCTAAGTACTCGGTTTCACTTATCATCCCAAAGGATGATGCTGTTACCATCAATAAGATTAAGGCTGCCATTCAGGCTGCCTACGAGGAAGGTCAGTCAAAGCTTAAGGGCAATGGCAAGTCAGTACCTGCTCTTACAGCAATCAAGAATCCACTCCGTGACGGTGACATCGAAAGACCTGATGATGAGGCATACGCTAACAGCTATTTTGTGAATGCGAATTCCGCTTCTGCTCCTGGTATCGTAGATGCAGACAGACAGCCTATCATCGAGCGTTCTGAGATGTATTCCGGCATCTATGGCAGGGCATCCATCAACTTCTACGCTTTCAATGTAAATGGCAATCGTGGTATTGCCTGTGGCTTGAATAACCTGCAGAAGTTAAGAGATGGCGAGCCTCTCGGAGGTAAGGCAAGTGCTGAATCAGACTTTGCTACCGAAGAGGATGACGATTTCCTTGCCTAATCTGTAACTATTAACCCGGCTGGCAGTGGTATAACTGCTGCCAGTCACTTTTACGAAATGAGGTAAAACTATGACAAATATCGAACATATGATGCTGTCGGTGTGCTTCGGCATAAATGTAGGATGGATGCTTGGTGGTCTGATGATCATAATTACAGACGGCATCAAACTCCTTAAGGAAAAGCACAAAGCAAAAAAGGAACAGATTATCAATGATGACAAAGAAAGGACAGGTGACAATCTATGACAATGGAAATGGTAAACACATTTATTAACGCAGCAATCGAATTTACAATAGCATCCGTTGTGCTGATGCTTTGTATATTTGCACTTGCAGCCACATGGAAATGGCTTATCGGATTGGGTATTAAATTCATCCATTGGCTTTGCCCAGGGCTGACAAATCATAAGAAAAACTGATTTTTCAATCAATGAAACACAACAATCTGGGTGGTAGATATCTCATCTGCCACCTTTTTATAAAGGAGACAATCTATGCAAATTCCAGAAGTGATTAAAAAATTATCTATCGATTTGGAGACTTACTCCAGTGTACCTATCAAATATGGAGTATATCCATATGCCGAATCCCCAGATGCTGAGATTCTTCTGTTCGGATATTCCATCAATGATGAACCTGTCATCGTAATAGATGTTGCAAACGGAGAGGAAATCCCAGACTATATACTGAAAGCACTTACGGATGATTCTGTAATAAAATGGGCATTCAATGCATCATTCGAGCGAATCTTTCTCTCCTACTGGCTTAACCGAAACTATCCAGAATACTTTGAAAGTTACAGTATCCCAGAAGATTCCGTTGGTAATTACCTCGACCCGTCCTCATGGAGATGCAGCATGATCTGGTCTGCATATATGGGACTTCCACTTTCACTTGAAGGTGTTGGTGCTGTACTTGGACTTGAGGAACAGAAACTTAAAGAAGGCAAAGACCTCATCCGCTACTTCTGTGTTCCATGCAAGCCTACTAAGGTCAATGGTGGCAGAACAAGAAATATGCCATCCGATGCTCCAGACAAATGGGAACTGTTCAAAAAATATAATAAAAGGGACGTTGAGGTTGAGATGTCCATTAAACAGAAACTCTCCCGTTTTCCTGTGCCGGACAGTGTATGGGATGAATACCATATAGACCAGGAAATCAATGACCGTGGCATCCTGCTTGATATGGATGTTGTAACAAACGCAATAAAATTTGATGCCTTCAGCAAGGCAAGACTTATGGGAACATTAAAGGATAAGACAGAACTTGAAAATCCAAACTCTGTAACACAGATGAAAGACTGGCTCATTTCCAAAGGTGTAGAAACAGACTCCCTTGATAAAAAAGCTGTCATTGAACTGCTTAAGACTGTGCCATCTGATGTAGCAGATGTTCTGAAACTCCGTCAGCAGCTTGCAAAATCATCTGTGAAAAAGTATCAGGCTATGCAGAATTCTGTGTGTGCCGATGGCCGTGCCAGAGGTATGTTCCAATTTTATGGTGCAAACAGATCCGGCAGATGGGCGGGACGCATTATTCAGTTACAGAACCTTCCTCAGAACCACATGACCGATTTGGAGGATGCAAGAGACATCGTAAAATCTGGGGATTATGAACTTATGAATATGTTATACGATGATGTGCCGGATGCACTCTCGCAGCTTATCCGTACAGCTTTTATTCCAAAACCAGGATACAAGTTCTGTGTATCCGACTTCTCTGCTATTGAAGCCCGTGTTATTGCTTTTCTGGCAAAAGAGAACTGGCGTATGAAGGTATTTAAAGAAAACGGAGACATCTACTGTGCCTCTGCATCAGCCATGTTCCATGTCCCTGTTGAAAAGCACGGTGTTAACGGACATCTCCGCCAAAAAGGTAAAATCGCAGAGTTAGCACTTGGATATGGTGGTTCAGTCGGTGCTTTAACTGCTATGGGTGCATTAGATATGGGACTGTCTGAAGATGAATTACAGCCACTTGTTGACTCATGGAGAGCCTCAAATCCGAATATCGTACAGTTCTGGTGGGATGTTGACCGTTGTGTTAAAACAGCCATCAAGCAGCGTACTGCCACCGAAACACACGGCATCAGATTTGTATATCAGAGTGGTATGTTATTTATCGTCCTTCCGTCCGGCAGACGTCTCTGCTATATTAAACCAAAGATTGGTGAGAATAAATTCGGTGGTGAATCTGTCACATACGAAGGTGTCGGTACTAATAAGAAGTGGGAACGCATCGAATCCTATGGTCCTAAATTTGTAGAAAATATCGTACAGGCTATCAGCCGTGATATCCTCTGCCATGCCATGCGTACTCTCCCCCACTGCTTTATCGTAGGTCATGTACACGATGAACTGATCATTGAAACACCTATGGATGCTGACCTTACTGCTATCTGTGAGCAGATGGGCAGAACTCCAAAGTGGATTGATGGACTGCTCCTTCGTGCCGATGGGTATGAAACAGCATTTTATAAAAAAGACTAACAGAAAAAAGTAACCGTTAGCGTTACCGTCAGAAGTTTGACAAATAACGTTAATTGTTATTTTTTATATAAAGAGAACCCTTATGACATTCGTGCCTGCCATAAGGGTTCTTCTCTTTATCTGTATTTATTCATTTTTCTGCTAAGTTCTGACATGGCATCATCCTTGCGGTCTCTTAAAGTACGTCTTGAAATACCGAGTTCTTCTGCTACCTTGCGCTGTGACTCTTTATTAGCCACCATCTTACAGGCACGGAGTTTTTCCTCTGATAACTCGTCCAACGCATCATTCAGAGCATACATCACAACCTTATAAGCAATAATCTCTTCAGGATTACTGGCATCATCTGATGGATCATATCCTTCATCCAACAGCTTATCATAAGAAGTCTCATTCAGCGTTCTCGATTCCACCTCACGAGCAGCTTTTTTCTCCCAGGTATTAAATGTTCTGTTCATAAGATCTGCCTCTTCCTGTGTGTCTGCATCAAACACTGCGTAGTAATGTTTCATTCGACCAGGAAGTGCAATATGAGCAACTGGCACATCATTATTTTTATAGTACTTGATGGTTGCTTCGTCCCCATCATCGATAGGCACGAAATAAGGGTGTGCATAATTAAGTGCTGCGTTAACGGTTGCATTTACATTTTCTTTTTTTACCATGATTGACCTCTTTCCGCCTTTGCAACGCAAGGGGCGAGGACAATCTGTCTGATGGCACGACAACAAGACGAGATACCATAAAATGTTTGAGATACCCTTATAGGTAAATCATAGATTTTATGTATATCCTCGCCCAAGTCGCGCGCCATAGGCTTAAAATATTATTTTTTATTTGAACTATCCTTTTGGATGTTCAGATGGCATCACAACATCTGTGAAACCATCTCAAAACCCAAAATCGAAATTTCTTATATTTCTTTATTCCCTCTTTACTTTTCAACTTCTTACGAAAATACACACAATCAAACGGAGAATAAGAGAATAATATAAAATAGCTCAACAAAATGGTCGGATAGAAAGCAAATCTTTCCTATTTTACAAATTTTCTCTGTGAACACATACTAATAAACTGTGAAAGTGTAGATTTTCGTCTTTTTTTCTGATATAATTTTCTTTAGACCAATTTCCCAGTACATACTCACAAATAGCAAGCACTTGCTGTTTGCTTTCTACACTACCCAGTATATATAAGTGGGAAGGTAGAACTCGGTAGCCGTGGGTAGGCTCGGGTATTAATAGATGATTACGGTGGTGAAACTATGGAATTTAAGGTTTTTGCAAAGAAACTAAAGAATGTAATTGGTGGAAAAAGTAATACCAAATTATTTACGAAGACCATTTTTGAAACCATGATGAACGAAAGTGGACCCGAATTATTAGCAAGCATTAGCCTTGAAACTTTCAAATCATACTTCAATGGCAATACAAGTATTTCAAAGGTTTCTGCTCTTATATTGGCAAACTTAAATGAGGGTGATGAATTTTCTTCATATCTTGAAGACTTTGGAGAAACAACTGCTCAACTGCTTGCTGACGAATTCAAGGATGATATTCCTGATATTAACTCTGTAAATGCTTCTCTTAAGATTACAGACTTATTTTTGGAAATCTTGAGAGGGGCTGCAGGCAAAGAAAAAAGCACTCCGAAGAGTGCTGATAAACCCCCACATGATATTCTTGAAGAAAAGATACTGGCATCTGGACAGGCAGTAGCCAATGCATGGGGTAAAGCAGTAAGTAACCTAGTAAATGGATTAGATGGTAACAGTACTGCCGGAACAACAAGTGTTCAACTTCCAGAAGAGCAAGTAGATGAATCCCCCTATTCTTCTGAAGACGAATTACTGCTTGAAGAATTCACAGCAGATTATGACGAAATCATGGTTACTCTCATTGGAGAAAACTATGCTGCATCATTAATCGACATGACTCTACCATGTAAAATAAAAGACTTGTATGAGACCAAATGGATGTCAAAAGCAGCTACATTTGCTGATCCATCTTTAAAATCATATATTTTTGGTTTACTTGGCGAATTAAACAATATAAGCAACAGCTTTTTAGTCAGTGATTCTGCAACTCCTTTTTTAGGAAGTTCCAGAACCAAAATACGCAATTTGTATGTAAAGCTTCATCCCGACCAGTTTGCCGGAACATTTCCGTATGATGCATTTATCGATGATTGGGATGATGGAGAATATTACTAATCGGAAAGGAGGATGTTGATGCCATCACTTGATGAATCCATCCGTAAAATAGACAACGTCATATGTAGGCATTTAGACGAAATAGAAAACAATTCTCGTGGTGCTATTTCTCAAGATATTTTAGAGCAGCTGACAAAGTTCGTTAATCATATCATGCTCAAATTTTATGCCAACGGCAGAGAAATACCTATCACTTCCGAAAACATAGCAAAAGCCACGGAGTTTGCACAGATAAATAGTGAACTTTACACTTTATATAAATTTCATAATTACCTGGAAGTTGTCACCACACAATATACATTGGATGAAGACGGCTCCGAACGATTAATGCTTAAGTATTACCAATACCTGCTAGAAGCGAAAAATCTGATTTGGCACTACTTTGGTATTGAGGTATTACATAATTTAGATAAGTTTCCTCTTCGTCTAGATGATACTTTACAAGAATACTATAAAAAGATCTCCGAAAAAATAGAACGACACCCTGTGGAATTCCACACCGACAGTAAAGATAAATACTATATTCAGAAAATCAAACCGCTGTTTGTAAACAGAAGAATATATTATGAAATCACATTTACGCCTGTAGACGATAGAAAAAACAAATCCAAGTCTAACAGAGTAATTGCTTTTACCAAACTTCCAATCAAAAGCAATTACGCATCAAAGTTTCATCTTGTACATGAAACTATTGAGATACTAGGAAAGACAATGCCTATCATCATTATCGATGGCTGGGAGGTTTCCATTCGTGACTGTGAATTTCAAAATTATATTAAACTGATAAAAGGAAAGAAAAAAAAAGTACCGTATCCAGAACAACGCTTAATCTGTGAGTTCCTTACTAGAACAAAGTACACTTTGACTGCTCTAATGGACTTTCCAGATAAAGCATATGATAGACTTACTCTTGAATGGAAAAATAACCTTAAATCTACGATATTTATTCCTATTTTAGATTACTGCAGAGAACTTATTCGAAATGGTCGTAACGGAAAGAATGTGCTGCGATATCTTCTTTATAACATGAACAACGTTATAATTAAAAACCAATATTCAGATGGATACTATAGTAAATATTATGAAGAGTGGGTACACGCCGGAAATAGTTCCCTTTCTGGTCTATATTTATCAAACGGTTGTAGACAATTTGATTCTTTGCCATTTAACAGATCTCCCGTTGGGCATAATCCAAAATTAGGAGCTATATTCGATTGTATTCCTTGTAAAGACAAACGCCCTGAATTATTCGCAAGATTTATAAGAAATAACACAGAAGGTAAAGGTCAACTTTTCACTGATATAGATGAGCTGGGTAATTTCCCGGATTATCCAATCCTTATCGAAAAGTATAACGATAGCCTTTATTCAGGGCACAGACCTGAAAGTGATTTAATGCTTGAACATAATCAAGTATTTATAAACGATTACAAACTTGATACTTGCACTGTAATTGAAAAATTACAAGAGTTGTCGGAATCCGGCATCGAAAAATACAGCGACGATGTTGAATTTTGGATAATATTCGGCGATTACGAAATTGACTGTGATGAAAAGAAGGCCATCATCACTCGTATATTTTCAGAGTCAAAAGTCGGTGTAATATACGGTTCTGCAGGTGTAGGAAAATCTACGCTTATAAATCATGTTTCTCACTACTTAAATGATGATGCTAAATTATATCTAACCCAAACAAATCCAGCAAAAGAGAACCTGATGCGAAAGATTGATGCAGAAAATACAACTTTCTCAACAATTGAAAGTTTCAAACGCCAAGGGTCTGCTTTTGCTAAGTATAAATTATTGGTTATTGATGAGTGTAGTACCGTCAGCAATAAAGATATGGTTGAGGTTCTTCAAAAGGCAAATTTTGAAATGCTTTTATTGGTTGGAGACACTTATCAGATTGACGCCATTCAATTTGGAAATTGGTTCTCGGTATTAAAAGCATTTTTACCAGAAAGTGCTGTATTTGAACTTACCCAGCCCCATCGAACCAAGGATGAACGATTACTTGAACTGTGGGATAAGGTCAGACAGATGGATGATACTGCAAAAGAAGTCATTGAAAGAGAAAGCTACTCCTTAAAAGTAGATGAATCCCTACTCTCTTCTCTCGACCCAGGAGAAGCTATCCTTTGTCTGAATTATGATGGCTTATATGGAATCAACAACATCAACCGATTCTTACAGGAAAGCAATCCCAACCCTGCTGTTCAATGGGACATTCAACAGTATAAAGTTGGAGACCCTATTCTCTTCCTTGATTCGGATAGGTTTTTCCCTGTCATACACAATAATATGAAGGGAATTATAAAGGGAATTGAAATTCTAGACCCGGACACTTATGAAGAACGCATTCAGTTTGATGTTGAGATACCTAAGATAGTAGATGAAAGTGATCTCCGGCGTATTAACCTCGAACTACTTGAATGTAGGGAAAGCGAAGGAAAATCGTTAGTTAGATTTTGTGTGCACAAATTAAAGAGTGCTGATGAAGATGGAGATGAAAGTACCTCCTTCACTGTTGTACCATTCCAAATTGCGTATGCCGTATCTATTCATAAAGCACAGGGACTGGAATACGACTCTGTAAAAATAGTTATTACAGATGAAGTTGAGGAACTTGTAACACACAATATCTTCTATACTGCTATCACACGAGCTAGGAAAAAATTGAAAATTTACTGGACTCCTGAAGTTGAAGAAAAGGTTATTAACCGAATTAGACCACGAGATATCAGTAAAGATGTAGAACTTTTGAAAAACTATCTCACAGAAAAACAGCAAAATGATTCATTTGATTTTGGGCTATAAAACAAGGAGGTTGATTATGCGAATCAGTTATAACAAATTGTGGAAAATGTTAATCGACAAAGGAATGAATAAAAATGATCTTAAGTATGCTGCCGGAATCAGTGCAGCGTCCATTGCCAAGCTAGGCAAAGGTGCAAACATCACAACTGATGTTCTTCTCAAAATCTGTGAGGCTATGGATTGTAAGTTGGAAGACATCATGGAAACGATAAAGGATTAAGAACAATGGAAATTAATACATTTTTAGATTTGTGTTCCGGAATTGGTGGTGGGCGACTCGGCTTAGAACAAGCAGGGCTAAAAAGTACAGGTTATTCCGACACGAGCAAACTTGCAGTTCGTACTTATACTTTAATGCACAATACCACAGGCGAACCATATTACTATAATTTGAAAAAAATCAAAACCGAAAAGTTGCTACCCTATGATATGTTGATTGCTGGATTTCCGTGCCAAACTTTCTCTGTTATAGGTAGAAAAGAAGGTTTCTCTGATGATAGAGGGCAAATCATATTCCACTTGGCAAGAATTTTAGAAGAGACACAACCCAAATGTTTTCTGTTAGAAAATGTCAAAGGATTAGTAACACACGACAAAAGCAAAACAATAAAAATTATCATCGAGGAACTAAATCGAGTTGGTTACGATGTAGTCTATAAGGTTCTTACCAGCCTTGAATATGGTGTTCCACAAATGCGTCAAAGAGTATACTTTGTCGGCATTAGAAAAGACTTAGGAAAAAACATCGATAAATTTATATGGCCTGAACCAGTAGAGAAGCCACCTCTTTCAGATTTCTTAATAGACGATAATATTGCAAGTACTGAAAGACTCGATATTCTCTCCTATTATCTAAAAAATCCTACTAATAACGGTAAATACACTGTTGATGATATTAAGGAGATGGAAGGCAAAATAATCGACACTCGCATGAATGATCTTCGCATTTATGACGGTCGCTGTCCAACATTGAGAGCACAGCGAGATGGTGTTCTTTATGTTAAAAACCATACGATATACCAGTTGACAGGCTATGAAGCATTGCTCTTACAGGGATTTCCTAAAGAATACGCGGATAGAGTTAAGAATGAAGTTTCTGATAGGCATCTACTTATGCAAGCAGGAAATGCTATGACAGTAAATGTAATCAAATTATTAGGCCAATCCATAATGAAATTTTTGGAGGATAACCATGAACCGCTCGTATGACGAATATGTAACAAAACACTCTAACACTTTTACTAGAGTAGTCCTTGATCCAGAATATGTTACACGAATCCAAGACTTTGTTTCTGAATTGGTTGAGGCAAAAGCAAAAGAAGATCATCACAAAATAGACTCTCATCAAGAAGTCAAAAGATTTACTACTGGCTTTTTGGGAGAAGCGGCCCTCAAAAAGTTATTCGGAATACCTATTATTGATTGGAGTATAGGTTATTCTGGCCTTTATCATATTCCAGATATTCCCGGATATAGAGTCGGCATTAAAACAGTCGAACGTAACAAATTTCCTATTATTTTAAGAGCAATTCGTACGCACAAATAATATGTATTAAAAGCACCATGTATAATAATCTCGTATTTGTGTGCGGTCTAGCAACAAGTGATATTTTGAATAAATACCAAGACGATGATCTTATTCTTGACCCTAATTTACGTGCAAGAGGAACCAAAACAGGATTCTATGGATTTGAACATCTAGATCCTATTCATTCACTTGATGACTTATCAAGATATAAAAAATGAAAGAGAGGTAATTAAAATGAGACCAGGAGAACAGTTTGAATTAAAAAGTTTAGAATATTTGAGAAAGAACTATGGTAAAGAGGGTATCGTATTTGTTCATCACGATACTGCTGACTCTACAGGATCAGATATCGAAGTGATTATAAATGGGCATTCTGAATTCTTTATTGAGGCAAAAGATACAGCCGCACAATCAGGTCAGTTTGTTCTTTTACCAAACGATGCTTCAAGAACCTTTATATTCTCTCCGCGTAACAAAAGTCTTCCAAACGAAATGACAGAGCTAATGATTTCTTATATGAATGAAGATTACGATAGGTTTAATGCCGCTGGTACTGCTGGAGAAATGCTTGACATTGATTCAGACATATTCACTCAGTGGATTATCGGACACTATCAAGAAAAGAGAGTTAAATATGTTATTAGTAAAAGAAACCGTATGCTCATCTGTCCAATTGAGAAATTTGGTGACTACTTCGAAGTATCGGCAAACTTTAGAATTAAAAAAAGCGGTTCAACCGAACCATCAGGAAAATATGTTGATGCTGTAATCGCAGCATTAAAGAATCAGTTTAATATTACTGACGTTTACAAACAGACCGTTAACGGAAAGAAAAAGCTGTTTGCCAACGCACCTGCAAATCTCTCTAAGGCTCGATTTGAATTAGGTAATTACACCTATTACTTATCCCCTCAGGCTGATGCAGGTCTCTTTGAAGTCAAACAGCTTTCAAATACTCGTAATAAAAATGTTATCTTTACTATTAACGTAAAGCAGGAACAGTTGGCATCCGACTTAGAACAGTTTAAGTCTGAGTTACTGTAATACTTCTTCACAAAACTGGATGTACTGCTTTAGTGAGTGTCTATAAGTACTCATATAGTATTTACCAATAGGAAGATTAACATTGGAATACTTCTTCATGTTATCATTTACGCCCATATTAACAAATAACGACATAAGAAACTCACATTTATCACTGCGGTATTGTTCATCAATATCGCAGTTTTCAATTTCGCGTTCTATTCTTTTTAATCTTGAAATTGTATCTCCTGCAACCTTTGTTTTTACACCTTTATTGATAAGCCAATTTCTGAATTCAACCTCATTCATCTTTATTTTCCCTCCATCACTGTACCAATTTCAACTGCGATGAGCTGCAAAACATCAATTACAACTGAATTTCCAAATTGCTTATAAGCTTGGTTTGCACTCTTACAGATTTTATAGGAATCTGGATACCCCATGATTCTAGCACATTCACGTGGATGCAACTTTCTCGTCCTTCCATTTATTAAATATCCACCTGTCTTAGCAAAGATGCCTCCGCCATATGCAGAAAGAGTAATTGCGATTCCCTTGGTGCTGTATATTCTTTCGCCTTGTCCACCTTTATTTACAATACCTAAACGAATAGACTTATTGCTATACTGATTGTCTTCTACACCGTTGTAGTAAGTATCTGGTCTATCAACATATAAGTCCTTGACCATTTCTTCGTCTTTAAGAAGAAAGTCTTCCACATGACGTGTTAGCTCAAATGGCTTAGGATACTTAAAACCATTAATCTCTAAGTCATTTCTAAAACACACCATATAAATTCTTTCTCGTTTTTGCGGAACACCGTAATCAACAGCATTCAACACCTTCTGATAGAATGTATAACCCAATTCCTCCATAGTGCCTTTTACAACTTCGAGAGTTTTTCCGTCATCATGTGTCGCAAAATTCTTCACATTCTCCATAAAGACAACTTTGGGTTTCTTCGCTTTTACAATTCTAGCAACATCAAAAAACAATGTTCCTCTACTATCTTCAAAGCCACGTTGCTTGCCGCTAATTGAAAATGCCTGGCAAGGAAATCCGGCACAAAGTATATCATGATCAGGAATCGTATTCTCATCAACTTGCGTAACATCCCCCTCCGGTGTATCACCAAAGTTCTCTGCATATACCTTCTGCACAGGGGCATCCCACTCATTCGAATAAACGCAATTTGCACCTAATGATTCTAATGCAATTCTGAACCCGCCTAATCCTGCAAACAAATCTATAAATGTATATCCTGTTAATAACTTCTTTTCTACTGAAATCATCTTCTCAACTCCATGTTTTCATTATTTTAATTATAGCGCAGTGTGCTATAATTTTCAAGAAGTACGAAGAAAATTTACAATTTTATTTTTTCCTCTTCTTCGATAATATTCCAAAGTTCATCTTTAGCCATCTCTAAAAAATCGACAAAAAAATCTAAATTTCTCTTTGACGGAGTAAGATTATTATTTTCAAAACGAGCATGAGTTTCTTCCAATCATATATCATTTTGATTCTGTTCACGCACCATAAGTTGATTTAAATATGCTTCAAGCCTTGGTCTGCAAATAAGATATTTATTACCCCAACGGATGCTAAACTCTCCTTCATTGCTTTCACACAGCCTTCTCATATTCTTAATTCCAATATTAAAATATGATCCAGCCTCTCGAATAGTCAACATATATTTTTCAGAAATTGCGACCAATTTCTCATTATTCTTTTGGTTATGTAAATTCTCCATGTGTCATATCCTCCAATCTGATTTTCAAAGGGTATAACATATATCACTCTTACAGTGGGATAAGTCAACTACCATCTACTTCCTACCATTTAACGATTATTCCATACATTTTAACGATTATCCACATTTCCTGTTTTTCATTTTTCCATTCGTAGTTTTTCCGTAGTCCCTAACTACTACAAGCACAAAAATCTGCCCCCTTTTGCCCCATAAAGTACCGATTTTACCGCATTTTCACAGTCCTGCCGTGGCAGATGAAAAGTATTTTTATCATAGTTTTATTTCTCCTTGTTTTGCCCGGAAATGCCCTACCTCGACTATCGTCTCGGTCGCGGCAGTCGCAAAATGCCCGATTATGCAAGCATATCGGGACACTTTGCTCGTTGCTTCGCGTATTTTGCAAGGGTTTCCGGGGTCATTGTGATATGCTCTGAAATTACAAATTGTGGCAGATTGGAGCAGAACCCTGCAAGTTGTTACTACCTGTTAGTAGTAAAATTGGTAGTAAAAGGGAAAGGGTTACTACTAAGGATTTTAACTAATTTATTCTACTAAACTTTTCGACAAGATAATTTACAAATGCAGAACAAGATATCAACATATACTTAGCATCTTCCGCCGGAGCATTTGTAAAATCTATTCCACCATGGCGAATTCCATCAGCATCAGACGTATATCCATACATTTTCTCGAATCCAGCTTTCATCGCACTATGTATCATAACACCATTAGCTTCTAATTTCTTTAATGTATTTCCTAATGTTGCCTGTGAACCAGTCGCTCCTGTAATAATACAACACATAGCTTCTACTGCACTTATAGATTCTTTTATGGAATTTTCATAATCTGGATTCTTTCTATCCGAATATAAGGTTAGTGCTTTTCTAAAATGTGTACTTACCGACTCATATGGTGAATCTGTTGCCTGTGAAATTTCCGCTAACTCTTCTTCACTAGTAATGTTAATAAATTTGTCATTCAAAAATCGATAGCCAGATTTTTCTTGTTCCATAATTTTATTTAATTCAGCTGTCACCCCCTTGAACCAAACTATCTCATCACAGGAACCTCTTTCATAGCAATCGTATTCACACCGACTACAATAATTTCTTTTAGCTTCAAAAAATAATTCTATAATTTCATATGGCATATACCATGGAATATCTGAAATTGTCCTTTGTAAAAGAGTATCAAGCCTGTGCCAATTCTTTTGTGCTGTTGCTTCTACTCGATATCCTAATTTATCAACCACATATTTTAATTCATCATTTATAAAAGGCGATGGCTCTAAAAACTTATGTACAGCATTATATAACCTATTCCTTAAAGCTCTATCCATATCCTCTATCTGAATTGTTTTTTCTAGTGCAAAACCATTTCTCTCTGCAAATCCCATATTAATCCGACCTCGCTTTATCATTTATATTTATAAGTACTCCTTTTATAAAGCAAAGGGAAGGTTGTGTCCTTCCCTTTTATTTAAAATGCCGAGGATTCATTTCTTGGAACAAAAGTTATTCCAAATTTTTCTTCCAAATAATATTTCAAAACAAATATCTCAATCTTTCTATCACTTCTCGTAGAATCCAAATAATATCTTGTATAATCTCCAGCACACTCTGGAGGAACTATTTTTAATGTTCGTCTTTGATTTGCGATATCACATACTTCTTCTCCATTCTTCAAATCTACTGAATTTATATCCCAGCACACAATACTATGTAAATTTTCAAATGAATGATTAAAGTTTTTGCTCATATAATTCTTGAATTCGACATAAAATAACTTTGAAGTTTTAATTGGCATATTATCCTTTGCCTTCACAATAACATCAATTCCAAAATGAGTATCGTAATCGATTACTGTAAAAGGAAAAATTTCTGGTTTATATGTACTTAATTGCATAAATATTGTAAACACACCATTTTCTTGCTGTGGTTCAATTAATGTAATGTTTTTGTCATCTGCAACCTTGTAGTTCGCAACTCGTGTTCTGTTAACTTTATCAATTCGTTTCTTAAAATCACTCTTTTCACGTGCAACAGTATTGTATGCATCTACTTCTGATTCAAGCCACTCCAGATTGCTCCAATCATCACTCTGAACAATTTCATCGTATATTTCTTTTACTGCATCCCTTAAATCTGCCAATATTTCCGATGGAGTATTCTCTATTGAACCTCTATTCGCAGTCAAACGCAATCCTTGACAATTTACAAAAGCATGCAACTTCGTATATTCGGAACCTTTTGATGTAACCCAATCATTTTTTCGCTGGATTGCCATATAATCTTTACAAAGCCATATCCCATATCTATCTTGAACCGTATATGCCCCTTCTGGTGCAGAATATCCTGGTCTTCTAATCATATTATTATATGAATACTTTACTTTTGTACCTTCAACAAAGAATACTGCTTGGAATTTTATTTCTGGAAAGTTCTTTAAACTCTTTGTTTTTACTACTTTTTTACAATACCACTTTGGGGCATCTACTAAGTAATCATTAAACAAATCATTTACACTCTTGCTCTCTTCTGGAAAGACATGTCCAAATTCAATATCCTCATATTTATCAGCATCTACACCTTTTAATTTCAACTTTACATCTGCATTTTCTTCAATATCAAAGCATCGTTCCACAGAACCAAATTTTGTGAACCATAAAATATAGTCCTTTAATTGTGCATGTGTAAACTTATCTCTACGGTTCTCATTATATCCGTATATTACAATTCTACTACCTCTCATTCCATCTTCATTATTCTCACTTGTAACATCTACAGTTGGAATAACATGATTGAACAAATTTTTCTTTGGCTCATTCATAATAGCATGATACTTAATACCATTTTTAGCGGTAATAACCTCTATTTTTTTGCTATTGAAATAAACTTTTGTTCCGTGACCTTTTTCTCCAATTGCTCCTGTCTCATCTTTAGTTTCTCTTCTCATCGAATTTCCTAAATCGAAGAATGATTTCAATCCCTTATCATCCATTCCATCTCCGTCATCAATAATTTCAATTTTAAGAACTCTCTCTCCACAATCTGAAATAACGCAAAAATTCATGGTCATATTTTTTGCATGAGCATCAAATCCATTGCTTATTCCTTCTCTTACCAAATCTAAAGGATTTGAAAAATCCTGTGCTATTTCTATAAATTCCTGAGAACTATTTACTTCTGGTGTAATAGTAAATCCCATAACAAATCTCCTTTTCATCAATTTTGAGAAACAAAACCCTTAAAATATTTTATCACAATATGTCGGAAAAAGACAGATAAAATAACGCCCCAGCCTAAGCCAGAGCGTCATCCTTCTTTCATATTAAACTACCTTAAACATTTTCTGCGACATCGGTTTCTCCTTCTTCTGCTCAACCTCCGCCTGTGCCTTTCTAAACTCTTCCATCCGTTTCAATTCTTCCTCAGCATCATCGAATCCGATATGCGTGTGCACATTCATTGTGACCGATATATCCGAATGCCCCATGAGGTATTGTAGTGTCTTGGGATTCATTCCCGATTTTGCCATGTTGGAACAGTAGGTGTGCCTGCATACATGGGGAGTAATGTTTGGCATCTGCACCCGGTAGATATCATTGTACCTTCCAACCATATGATTGAATCGATGCTGCCAGTGCATTGCCACAAGTGGCATTCCATTATCATCATAAAATAGGAATCCGCTATAGCCGTCTATAGCTTTCTCCACTTTCGGTGCATTTCTATCCTCGATGATTGCCTGAAACATCTGTGCCACATCCTCTGCAATCGGCAATACTCTTGTTCCTGCATCCGTTTTTGTGGTTTCTATGATATATCGCATATCCGATGTTCTCTGCAACTGATGGTCGATATTCACAGTTCTGTTCTCAAGATCAATATTCTTCAGCGTCAGTCCACAAAATTCTGATATTCGCATTCCCGTATGAAAGAGTATGTACACTACTTCATAGTATTTGCAGTACACCACATCGTCATGCACAAACTTCAGAAACTTTCTCATCTGGTCTTTTGTAATTGCCTCTCTTGTGACTGCATCATTTACCAATACTCCGGCAAGCTGAAATCCGAATGGATTCTTTACCAGAATGTCATCATCCACCGCCATCTGAAAGGCTGGTCGCAGCACTCCCCGGATGGTATGAATGGAACTGTAGCTTTTCCCATCTTCCTGTTGCAATTTTATAAGAAACAGCTTTGCATCGGATGTTTTCACACTTCGTATCGTCTTTTTGCCAAATGCTTCTCAATGCAATTTATCGTTGTACCTGCAAGCCTTCTGCAAAAGAGCTGTTGTACTTGAGCATATTCTTTCGGGCAACTTTCATTGCTTCCACAGATTCTTCTGCCTTTTTTATAGATTCTGCAATGGTTTTTTTCTCTTTGCCCTTTGCAACATCTTTCTTTAATCTGAGTTCCACAAGACCCTTTTCGACTTCAGTAATATTCTGAAGATATTGCTCATACACGCTGTTAGAAAACTCGACATCGTGTTCATCATTAAGGAAAATTTCTCGTACAGAAGTGAGCAATTTTGCCGATTGCATAATGGTATTTTTCTTACCTAAAAGTCCTGCTGAACCAACAGCACCACCGACTCCGGCACCAACCCCTATTCCAAGTGCAGCTCCGCCGCCAACGATAGCAATTGTTCCACCAAGCATTCCAGCACCGCCTGCTGCTATAGCACCTCCACCAAGATATGCAAGACAGGCGCTGGTCAATGCTGCCCCACTAAGCCCGGCAAAATTTGAGCCTACCAATACCACAGCAATCGGTCCCGCAAAGGCACCCGCAGTTGCAACAGTAACTATTGAGATAACCGCAGTGATGGACAGAGACGTAATCACAGTCTTAAGGACCTCATTAAGTTCATTCATTCGCTTGTCATAAGACTTACGCAATCGTTTTACATATTCTTTTTCACAATACTGGCCCCTAAATTGCTCGTTTAGGAAT
>ENA-OYWJ01000212-OYWJ01000212.1-human-gut-metagenome-genome-assembly--contig:-NODE-212-length-30273-cov-17.211099_pt1 | contig 30273 bp, 31 predicted proteins | sample MGYA00244169_ERZ653395 | MGnify/ENA primary metagenome ERZ653395 (study PRJEB26926, sample SAMN06165120) | human gut metagenome | biome: ENVO:00009003; feature: ENVO:2100002; material: ENVO:00002003...
CTGCTTGCTTTTATTGTGCTATGCTATCCACACGCTTTTGCAAGTGACCCCTTTTATTAAGCTACTTTTCGGTGATGGAGCCTAGTAGCCCGTTTTTAAACAAAATGATTTTTAAGATAATTTATGCCGACATCTAAGACATCTTTAGATTTTAAACTAATTGCAGTTCGAGTATTACCTGGTTGTGTGCAACATATTCGCAAATGTCTTGTTGAAAACCATTTCTATTACTTGAATAACGATTATCGTATATCAGAAGATGGTAAGCTGATAACATGGCGAAGTAGTAATATAGCTCCGCTTTCATCAAGTTTCTTTTCCTTGTCTGAAAAACAAAGCAAGGGAGTTCGATTGAATTTTTCTGCAATTGTCGGTATGAATGGAGATGGCAAGAGTTCATTGGTGGAATTGATCATCAGAATATTGAACAACACATCTATCATTCATGAAATTGGAGAAATCGGAACTCTTCTTTGGATACAGGGAATCAAAGCCGAACTGTACTACCATTTGGACGGAATCTTCTATCGTTTGGTAACAACAGAAGATGATGCTCGGATATACCGGTATGTGGAAACAGGTAATGTCTACAAACAAGACTGTATAGTAGGAAAAGAGATGCTGAAAAAGCTATTCTTCTATACTATGGTGTCAAATTATTCTTTATATGCCTATAATTCGTTGGATATTCCTAACGAATGGGAATCCAAGGACAATAATCAAAAAGACGAAGAGTATTGCTGGCTTCATCATGTGTTTCACAAGAACGATGGCTATCAAACACCATTGAGCCTTCATCCTTATAGAAGCTATGGCAACATAGACATGAACCGGGAGAAATTTCTGTCAATGCAACGTCTACTATCTCTGATGGTACACCCCAACCCCGCAAACCCGCATTCAAATCCTTTCAGAATGTTGAATGATAAAAAGGCGGAGCTTTTGGAACTGGAAGACATTGGGTATTCTAAACTACAGAAAAATACCATCACAGACTTCTTCTTAAAACATAGGGACACCAACTTGTTACAGGAAGACATAGCATACTTGGAAGAGCAAGATTCCAAAGAAAAAGATATGTGGATTTCAAATGCTATAAACTTGTTGTCACAAATATACCAGCGTATCATCAATCATCCAAATAACAATAAACTGTTTTGTCTTGCTTTAGAATATGCCCAAAAGAACGATTTACTCTCGAAAAACAGTGATGTTCACCAGTTGATAAAGACCCTGACAAGAATTCAAGAAATAGAGAATCGGGCTGATTTCGGAAATTTGAATGAGAAGATATTGACGGAACTCGAAAAATTCCAATCATTCAATCTTTGTCAAATCCAACGCTTGGAATTGATAGATGCAGTATGCGATTGTTGGAAACAAATGGGCCTTGAACTTAAGAATGGGAAGAAAATAAGATTGGAAGTGACACCAGAACTTATCTTCAAGCCCTATGGGGATATGACCAATGAAGAAAAGTGCAAGCATTATATCATCTACAAGACAATAGCCATATTTGAGACCTACTCCACTTTCGGATATCCATGCTTAGCCTATGAAACAGAGTCTTTGTTTTCCGGCAGCATGAAATATATAAAGAATGGTAGATATGGACGCTATACGAACAAACTAGGCGAAGCTTTTGGCAAATTGCAGAATGAATGGAATTATAAATCCCACATCACACTGAAACTCCGTCAAGCATTCAACTATATAAACAATGGAGAAAGTGCTAAAATATATAATGACAAGGAAATATGGGAAGACAACGCTATCGGTAAATATATCAACTTGAATAAAATATCAGATAAGTATGGCACCAAGCTGCTGGATATGGAAAATCTGCCACCAGCAATCTACAAATGGCAGATTTATTTTCGAAGGGAGTCTGACTCTAGCCTGATACCATTTGATACTTTAAGTTCGGGTGAGAAGCAGAGATATTTTTCTGTTGGAGCCATTATTTATCATCTGCTGAATATTGATTCTATCGGTAGCGGTAAGATACACTATCAAGTAGTGAATCTTATGCTGGAGGAAATCGAACTGTATTTTCATCCTGAATGGCAACGTAATTTTACCTGTTATTTGATGGAGATAATCGGACAGTTGACATTTAAGCAAATACGGAGTATCAATGTGCTCTATGTCACCCACTCTCCCTATATACTTTCAGATATTCCAAAGACAAATGTGCTGTTTCTGAAAAATGGTGAAGCAGATTATTCCATGCAGGAAAATACATTCGGTGCGAATATCAATGGACTCCTGAAAAATGGATTCTTCTTACCAAGCCTTCCCATGGGAGAGTTTGCCCATCAGAAGATAAATGATCTGTTTGCTTTGTTACATTCCGGAGATTTCATGGCAAGTGAATTGGAAAAGATAAGGCAAGAGATACAACTTGTTGGTGAACCTGTCATAAGACAGCAGTTGATGATGTTGTATAACACATATAAACGACTAAACCAGGAACTTGATAGTAAGGCTTTCCGTAATTTCATCATCAAGAAATTGGAAGAATAATACTGCCGAATATGATATATCTAGGGTATAATCGTGATTTGGATTCAGTTGCACATTTCTGGCGAGACAGTTTGCATGCTTTCCTTTTTGAGAAAAGAGAGGATAAACATCGTCCTTTTTTGAGAATTGGGAAACATAAGAAACATAATAAGTATTACGATACTGTCTTTTCCAAATGGAAAGGATATGTAAGGGGAGAAGTACAACTAAGAAGTATTTCGACTGCCACAGGAAATAAAGTATTGGACAAACTTGACGAGTTTGAACACAACTTTGACAATATTGTTCTTGCAAAGAAAAAGGAGATGGAGAAACTGGCAAATGCAGCCTGTGGTAAGGAAGCTCAAATTGTTCTGTCCTATATATTCGAGACACTATATAACTGCTTTATCAAGAGCATAGCCAATGACGTACTTGAAAGGCTAAAGATAAGGACTTGTCCATATTGCAATAGAAACTATACTTTTACCGTCAAATCTTCTAGTTCGGCAGCAGGAAAGAAATTCACAACTCGCCCCGAGTTTGACCATTTTTACTGCAAAAGTAAGCATCCATTGCTAGCATTGTCGTTTTACAATCTTGTTCCTTCATGCTCAGTATGTAATCATGGCAAAGCAACAGATGATATTGGAGTCAATCCCTATTTCGATGGATTTCAGTCAAAATTTGGAATTTACGATAAAACAAAGAATGTTCTGTTGAATATCAATAAGATAATGCGAACAAAGTCAAAGGACGATTTTTCTGTTGGTTTTGTTAATCCATCCAAAAATGAAAAACAAAATATAGATGGGCTAGGACTTGCTGTATTGTATGACAAACATAAGGACTACGTGATGGATCTCATAGAAAAGTCTACAAGTTATGGCTCTTTGGAACAGAACCAAGCTCTGTCGGATGGATTTCAAGGTTTATTCCGTACACCACAAGAAGTTTTTGATTTTGTTTGGGGGAAATATTTGAATGAGGAAGAGTTAGAAAACCGTCCTTTATCCAAACTGACAAAAGATATATTGGAACAATTAGGAATCGTATAAACATAAAACGATATGACATTCAAAATATTAAGCGCAACTTTTTAGCAAGATAGCAAGCATTCGTTCATGTTGGATTTTACTCAGCCTGAAAGTAATTCACAAGATTGCGAGTTCACACTGTTAATTGGGAAAAACGGTGTTAGCAAAAGTCTTATACTGGAAGCTATCATTGATTTCCTACTTTATGTTTGGGTAAGCTATACCATGTATTCGATGGTTAATTGATGATAATACTTTGAGCAATATGGAGTTCAATGACACCCAACACAAATCCTCCCTCTGCCACCTTATCTCTCATTGCGTTTTTTGCCCTGTATCTGGGAGAGAGCATCATATTTCCTACTATTTTCTCGCTGGCATTGAGGGATGCGGGTACAAAGACCAAACTTGCCTCTTCATTGCTTATCATGACGATAGTGGGTGGTGCGGTTGCTCCAGTAATCATGGGGTATATAGCGGATACTACGGGCAGTATGGCGATTGCCTTTCTTATACCGCTGGTATGTTATGGGGTGATTGGAGGGTATGCTGCAATGCCGAGATGCTCTTCGACTGATGTCGAGAGGGGCTGAAAGAGTGATGAATTTAGGAAATGCTTATAATGAGTTTGTTTTCGGGTAACCATATAAACGGTTCAAAATAACTCTTTTCAAATAACTAATTTGTATACTTACATGTTGTATAGATGGAATGCTGTATTTATAATATATGCTTCTTTTTGTATGATGTATACTTTAAAAATAACAAAAAATGGCTAATATTCTTTTAACAGAAACATGTGTAAGAAGTTGTCCGTATTGTTTTGCTAAGCAATATATGTCAGAGGCAGATGTTAATGATTATCTGTCTTGGGACAATCTTATTTACATTGCGGATTTTTTAGAAAGTTCTGGAGAACATCATATCTCTTTATTAGGTGGTGAACCACTTTTGCATCCTCAAATTGCAGAGTTTATCATCTATTTAAATAAGAGAGGTTTCTTCGTTACTATTTTCACTAGCGGAATTATGCCTGATGGCAAATTTGATAATTTTGCCAATAAAATTCTTGCAAGTGGTCCGAATTTAAAACTAGGATTTGTTTGTAATGTAAATGATCCAAAATTATCGAGAAAAAGCGAAATCGAAAAAGTAAAGAGATTTTTCTCGGTTTTTGGTGAAAAATGTTCTTTGAGTTTTAATATCTATAGATTGGATTTCTCTATGGATTTTCTTATGGAATACATAGTTGAGTTTGGGCTTAACAGACATATCAGATTAGGCCTTGCACATCCTATTCCTGGAGCTAAAAATTTATATATAAATCCAAAAGATTTCCATCATGTGAAGGATACTTTATTAAGTTCTTTTGAAAAAATGGCTCCATTGGATATTGTACCTGGTTTTGATTGCGGTTTTCCTATGTGTATGTTTAACAATGAAGAATTAGGTAGGGTTTATAAATATTCTTTAGGTCAAATTTCATTTCAATGTGGTCCAGCTATAGATATTGGCACAGATATGAGTTGTTGGTCATGTTTCCCTTTATCTGGTTTCCACAAGAAATCAATTTTTGATTTTAATTCGTTTCGAGAACTTCATGACTATTATGAAGGCAAAATGCAGGAAATTCGTAATGAAGTAAAGGGATTATATCCCGAATGTGATTATTGTGATGATTTTAAACATAGGCTATGTTCAGGAGGATGCCTGGCTCATATTTTGAACAAATACGAAGAAGAAGGAGGTATCAGATGAGAACGATTATATTAAAATACGATGAGACGATATTGAAGAATATAAAAAACAGGAGATTAGTGGTTTGTGTTGATTCTTTGGATAATATTGAAAATCAATATGTTGAATCAAGTCGCGCTAATGATGTTATGGCAATAGTTGTAAAACTTCCGTATGTGTCTGTTTCTGATATAGAATTTAAGGAAGAATGGAAACAGATTCCATTGATAATTGTTGCACACAATATCGGAGATTATTTTCGGTTTTTTACAAAGGTGGATGATATTCGTCATTTGAATATACGGATCTTTTTGTGTAATAAATCTAATATGGTCTTTTCTGATTTGAAAATTATGTCATCTCTAGGGGTTGATTGTGGCTTGAATATTGAAGAGGGTTTCAAAATGGATGAAGAGAAGTTGCTTGATTTTGCTTCTTATTATTTTATGTCTCCTGTCCCACATGCTAGTGTTGAGCCATTTGAATTTATTCTTAGACATCTTTCTGATGAAGCTAATTCTTCTTTTGGGATGGTGTTGTTTGATGATCCTCTACAGTATATAGAGGTGACATCGCCAGATGATATAGATTCCTCTGAACTTTCTGACTCTGATTTCTTTTCATTAAAGTTGGATTCATATTATAGTCATTTTATGAAATTAGATGATTGTGCAAAATGTGCAGCTTTCAAAATCTGTAATCATAAGATGAGTGATAAAATGGATAACTGCAGCAAGACAATGAGTGAAATTTATGAGTATGCAGAACTTCGAAATGACATGAACAAAAATCACGAAAATATCAAAACTATATGCCAACTTTAATATTTAAGGAAACAGAAGCTTGTAATTCCAATTGTATTTATTGTGATGTGATTGCAAGAAAGAAGCCTAAAACGATTTCAATGGATCACCTGAAAAAGGTATTTGTTTATATAAACGAATATTTGGAGAAATTTCCAAATGAGTATTTTTCTATTGTTTGGCATGGAGGTGAACCATTAATCGTAGGTGTGGATTTTTATCGGAAGGTTTTGGAGTTTCAGGAAACTTACTGCTCTTCTACAAAGTCACGCATTGAGCATGATATTCAATCAAATCTGACACTGATTACTCAGGAGATGATAGATGTTCTAAAACAGATGGGAATTACGCGTGTGGGTACGAGTTATGAACCATATAAAGGTATTCGTGGATTTGGACCAATGCGTGATTCTGATGCTTATAACAAAAAGTTTTTTAGAGGTATAGAACTTTTGCAGAAAAATGGGATGACCTGGGGATTTATCTATGTTGTAACTAAAAATGTGATTGATAAGCCTCTGGAGATTTTTAATCTTCTTTCTAATTTTAAAGTAAAAGGTGGATTCCAATTGCATCCTGTATACTCATATAAAAACGAAGATACGAATCATGTGGGAATTACTGCTAAAGAATTTGCAGATTTCCTTGGAGAAATATTTAAATTCTGGTGGCCGCATCGCAATAGATTTCCATATGTAGAACCATTCTTTTCTTATTTAAACCATTATACAAATGGTGGTCCTGTATGTTGCAGCGAGAGTGGAAACTGTGCCTATTCTCATATTTATATAGGTCCTGAAGGGGAATATTCTCATTGTGGACGTTCCTCTGATTGGGATGTTTTTGAGGTGGGAAATGTTGATAATATGTCCATAGTTGAAGCTTTTGAACAACCTTATCGAAAAGAATTACAAATGCGCTCTTCGTATCTTTTAGAGAATGATTGTAAAGGTTGCTCTTATTTTAAATTATGTCATGGAGGCTGTCCTCTAGATGGTTGGAATTCTACGGATTCCGTTATGTCTAAAACAGAATGGTGTTTAAGCAGACGTTATTTCTTGAAACATTATTTCGAACCAATAACAGGACTTTCTTTTGATGATTCTAAATATCAATTTTGATTATGAAATGGATTTATTTAAAAAGCAATAATCTTGCTGATGCTTTAGCTCTTGCAACTGTCCTTTTTCATTCAGGACTGGAATATCATATTGTTCGCCGTTCATGCATGTCACCTTTTTTTTCTAACATGGATAATGTGCACATTGGTTTTTATGATAAACATAAGGGCTCTGAACTGATAGTTATCAATGAAGTAGATTCTGATTCTTGGAAACAGAAATGTGATAGTATTGCAGCTTGTTTAAATATAGGTGAACTCGATTCATATAAACCTTATAGTGGTTTCGTAAAAACATTTGATATTTCTGGGTATCTTTCACGGGATAGGAACTATTGTTTATTATATATGTTCCCTCATCCTGACTTAAGGATAGATTTCATTTTTATAGATCAGGTGATACGTATATTTGAACAGCAAGGTGTTAAAGCAATCTCTGGTGGTTCTTATATGCTTCCATGTATACATGGATCATTGGACTTGCGACAAGTTGTAGATGTTCTGAAGTTGTGTAGTCTTTTTGATAAGGTGAAATTTGTCATAACTACAGAGCGTGATATTGCCAATATTTGCGAAGCTTTTGATACAAAAGCTTTTGTTATAACGGCTGGTGTACAAATGATGCTGGATGGAATTGTAATGCATGATTCTAACGAAATGGTTAATTATATTAATTCTTTATTATATTAAATATTGATATGGCCAATGATAATATAAACAGAAGAGAAGCGCTTAAGCGTTTAGGTAAAATAACTTTAGGCGTTATTGGAATGTCCTTGCTTCCTAGGTTTGAAGCAGATGCTCAGTATTATTATAAGTATTATAATTATTATAATTCTGGGTATGGTCATGGTGATTATACAAAGTATTATAACTACTATCGTAATTATTATAATTATTATAGCAATTATTATAATTATAGCAATTATTATAACTATAGCAACTATTATAACTACAGCAATTATTATAACTATAGCAATTACTATAACTACAGCAATTATTCTAATTACTATAATTATTCAACTTATTATACTAATTATTCCAATTATTATAGGAATTATTACAACAAATATTATAATTATTTAAAATACGGGTTATAATGGGATTAGCTGTTGCTGTTTTTGTTCCAGAAGGTATAGTTTTGGCTTCAGATGGATTGGCTGAAATCAGAAATTCAGAAAAAGATAAAGGTTTTCTTCACAAAAGGCAAGAAACTATTTTTTCTTATAAAGATAGATTCTTAATTTGTGTGCATGGAGGTGGTTATATAAAAAATAGGCCTTATTCTTATTTTATACGTCAAGTTTTCGCAACTTTACTATCTGTTGATTTCAATTCAACGGAAGATTTTGCAATGCTTTTCAAAGATACTTTCTATCGTTTAGTAGGTAATGAAGAAAATGTATCTTTCTATATTGCTGGTATGGATATAAATGAATCTTTATGCCCATTTCCTTCCCTATTTCTGCTTGACAAAAATGTAGTAAGTTTGATCAATCGTGGTTTAAATAATGATATTGTTTACAATTATCATTCTATAGGACGATGTTTGTGGATTAACAAAATGTTACTACATACTAGTTGTGAAATCGATAAAGGTCAAAAGGTTGAATTTGAAAGCGTTGATATTGATTTTTCAAAATACTCAATTTCTGATGCTATAGACTTTAGTAAGACATTGCTGACGATTAGTTTTAAAATGGATGCTATATCTCAACTGAGTCAAATGGTTGGAGAATATGTTTCTGTTGGTTATGTTACTATTTTTAATAAACTTAAAATAAAAGGATTATGTTAATATTATTTGGAAACTTAATGTTTATAGGTACGTCGGAACTGCTACTTATTACACTTATTGCCTTACTTCTTTTTGGTGGTAAAAAACTGCCTGAACTCATGAAAGGATTAGGTAGAGGGGTTAAGGAATTTAAAGACGGAATGAAAGATGTTGTTGATCCAATTGATGAAGTTAAGAAAGAATTAACTGAAGAAAATGGAAAAGAACAAAAGAAAACAGACTGAAACTTCTGATTTTATGCCATTTGGTGAGCATCTGGAGGTACTTCGCCAAATGTTGTTTCGTATCATAGGTTTAACCGCTGTTTTATCTGGTGGTGCCTTTTGTTTAAACGCTTTTGTCTTTAAAATATTATTAGCTCCTGGTAGTAGCGATTTTTGTCTTTATCAATTTGTTGAGAAGGTTTTACATTTTCTAGGGAATGATTTTAGGTTTGAGCAATTTCATATAGATCTGATTGCTACAGAGTTGGGAAGTTTGTTTATGCTCCATATTAAAACTTCGTGTGCTATTGGGCTTATGGGAGCTTCACCTTATATCCTTTATGAATTATTAAAATTTATCTCGCCTGGGCTCAATGAAAATGAAAAGAAGTATTCTATTCCACTAGTATCAGCGGTTTATGTCCTTTTTATGATAGGGGCTTTAATGAGCTATTTTGTGATATTTCCAATTGCTGTTAAGTTTCTTGGAACTTATAGTTTAGGTGTTAAGATAAATAGTCTAATTACTGTTGATTCTTATATAGACACTTTTTTTATGCTTACCTTTATGATGGGAGTTGTTTTTCAATTTCCAATAGTAGCATTTATCTTGGCAAAATTAAAACTAATCAATTATCAGATGCTGGCTAGTTATCGCAAGCTTTCTTTTTTGATAATTATGATAATATCCGCTATTATAACACCCCCTGATATTTTTACACTTCTTCTGGTTACGATCCCTCTGTATTTACTCTATGAAATCAGTGCATTAGTAGTGAAACATATCGATTGATAATGATATTTTTTATGTTATGCAGCTTGCCAAATATGATAAGCAAGTTAATTTCTCATTTTCTTGTATAATAATGAATAGATTTTTTACTTTCATGAAATATTGCCTTGGTTGTAAGAGGAATATAAGTAGGGTGGTGGCTGGTATGAACTGGTAGGAGCTGTATTTCTTTGCTTCTAAGCAGGCTCTGCCGGGGGCTTTGCTTTGAAGGGATTGAGAGACTGGGGAAGGAATATCCTGAGGAGTTGAAGCGGAACCCTATTAGGAGGGAACTGCTGATGACTTGGATGGGTAAGGCGCAACAGATTCATCGGCAAAACATGAAGGTGAATGTTGTGGCGGGTAAACTCTTCTCAATGCTGAGGGAGGATGGGATGAGGTGCTGTGTCCTAAAGGACAGGGAAATGCCTTGATGTATCCGAATCCTTATTCACGTACTCCTGGGGATATTGATGTTTGGCTAAATGCAAGTAGAGAGAGGATTATGGGTAAGCAGTCACTTTAGGCCGTCTTGCGTACGTTAATAAAAATATATACCTTTGCCCCGAATTTTAAATTTGGGACAAAATGAATATAAACGAAGAAGGCAAGTACTATGCCTCAATGGTTCGTAAGTTTCGAACCGAGTACAAGAGTAAGAACCTTCATGGGTTCTGTAAAGAACAAAAAGTAAGCTATACCAAGATGCTTCATTGTTTGCGTAATGATTCTTATCGTAAGCCAAGTGCTATGCCAGTGAGTTCAGATGAAGAGCAGGGCTTGCATCCACTGGTCGTAGAACCTGCAGATTCTGTCACGATAAAACCGGCAGTTTTACCTGTTGAGCAAGATGTAGATTTGTTGCTTGATGATATCGAGTTGAACTTTGGTAGTAAGATTAGCTTGCACATAGGTAGCTGTTCCAAGTCAGCTTTGGTTTCACTGATCAAGGAAATGGAGGGAACACTATGCTGAGTTTATCAAGTGGTTTTAATTATTATCTTTGCAGTGAACCCGTAACCTTGCCTTATCGCCATGCTGGTTTGCGCAATTATATCAAGAGTCAACTTCATCGTGATCCTACCAATGGAGACATTTATATCTTCCTTTCAAAGGACAGTCATCGTGTTCGTATCTATTATTTTCATCATCAAGGTGAGATTCTTACCGAAAAGATTCTCCGTTCCAACCATTTCGTCGAGCCAGTCTTCGATGAGAAAAAGGGATGCTATCATATCTCATGGGAGAGCTTTGTCTATCTGGTTGAAGGAATCGTTCTAAAAGACCGTAAGGTAGCTTTTAACGACCTAAATGATGAAAATGACGAAGAATTGGGTATGGATATAGAAGAGTCTGTTCAAGGGGAAATAGACGAAAATGAACTTTTGAAAGAAGCTATTTAATATATAATATTTAACATAAAATATTGATATTCAATGCTTTATAATTTTGTTATCTCAAATATTTTTAGTATCTTTGCAGTATGAAATCAGAAGAGAAATCCATACAGGCTATAAGTGCGCAAGCGCATAGCGAGGCAGCTGACAACAGGTTGCTCCGCAAGAAACTCCAGGCTCGTGATAAACGGGTGGTGGAGCTTGAGGCTATGGTTTCTAACCTGAACAAGCAGCTTTGTGAAAAGGTAGATCAGTTGAATGACATGATGCAAAAACTTGTTGCATTCATGACTGGTAATGGAGAGGTTAATCTTTCAGACTCTCTTCGTGAAGCTGTAGTTGCGGGTGTGCGTGCTGAGTTTGAGGCACGTGAACAAAAACTAAAGGAAACATATGCTAGTGAGTTGGAGAAACTTACTTCTGATTTCAATGCTCGCTTGGCAGCTAAGCAGAATGAGATAAATCAGTTGAAAGGCATAAATGATGGGGATAATCCGACAACCACAATGCCAAGTAACTCAAACTCGGCTTCAACAATGTCACCAGAGGCAAAACTGAAGGCCAGCGAACAGCAGAAGGCAAATATACTTATGTGAAAGGTTTTATCCGTACTTATATTATCCGTCGCAAGAAATATAAGGATTCCAAGGGTAAATGCTATCATGTAAATCTTCCTAAAGAGTACGAGAACTGTATGGGCAGAACATGGGCAACGGAGTCGTTGATAGCCCAGATATTGACGATGCATTTCTATTATCATATGACAATCGGAGATATCGAGGCATGGCTGAAAGGTATGGGCTTGAACTATGCTCATTCGACGATTATGGGGTGGATTGAAATCGGTGCCAATATACTGGAGCCATTGGATGATCCGCTCCATAAGGAAATCATCGCTTCTGGCAACGTCCATGGTGATGAATCTACATTGGGTTGTAAAGACCAGAGATTGCCTGGTAAGGGTGAGACGATTGAGGATGTGGAGGATGAACTTCACTTCTTCAAGCGTTGGATATTCTGTTACTATGCGCCAATGTTAGGTCTGACCCAGTTCGTGTTCCATGAACGTGGTCGTAGAACCCAGGAGGCAGTCAAGAAGTACTTTGAAGACGTGATGGAGAAAATTTACCTCCATAGTGATGGCGCACCTATCTATAAGTGCTACGATGTTGGAGAGTTAATACAACGAATAGCCTGTTTGGTTCATATGCGAAGACCGTTCTTCAAATTGAAGGATTTTTCGGAAGATGCCATGATGATATTGAAGTTGTTTGATGCAATCTTCCGTGAGGACAAGCTGATAAAGGCAGGGTTCTCAAATCCTGATGACATTCGGCGAGAGCGAGTTCTTCGCATAGCTCCTATGCTTAATGATTTGAAATCATATTTGGATAAATTGGCAAAGAACCTTGAGAAGGAGGAAGAACCCGAACTTCTCAAGGCAGTGAACTATGCCCTTACTGAATATCCTTGTATGTTGCGCTGTCTAGAGGATGGTAGTCTTGATCTCTCGAACAATGTATGTGAGCGCCAGATTAGAAGAATAGCGAAGTATCGCAATAATAGTTATTTTGTTGGCAGTCCTGAATCAGGTGTGCGCTTTGCTCGCCTGATGTCCCACTTTGCCAATATCCGAAAGCACAATTTGGATCCTGTGGAGTATCTTTGTGATGTGTTCCGCAGGATCAAGAAAACGGCAAAGGACAAATTGGTAGACTTACTCGCTCATAGATGGCAGCTGGCTACTGTTACAGCTTGGGCATAAAATCAAATAATTTTTTCTTAAAAGATAATAAAAAAGCATTCATTTTATGGCTTAACGCACCTAAAGTGACCGCTTACTATAGTTAATAGTTTACGATTGATTTCGTGGTTATTTGCTGATAATTTGCAGATTTCTTTCAATTTTCTTGGTGGTTTCGTAGAAAAAGCGTAATTTTGCGACATTATTAAACGTTTAAAATGAAAGGTTATGGCATTAGAAATAAGAAGTATTCCTGTCTTGACAGGTGAGACTGCAGAACGGTTTGTTCGTGAGGCTGAGGAGAATGAGCGCAATCCACAAAGGAGAAAATTAGTCTTTTCTTTTGAGGATATTGATCGCATTATGGAACGTTCACGTAAATATATGAAAGAACATGGAGGAAAAGGACCTTTTGCAAAATAGTTGTGGGGGCTTTCCATATCCTGTTACAACTCAGGGTGAGCTGGAAAGTTTTAGTTGCGGAGATAAGGACTTGGATGATTTCTTTCATCAAGACGCATTCCTTTATGCAGAGCAGCTGTTGGGAAAAACTTATTATTTTTCCACAACAGGAGATGACAAGAAGATTGTTTGTGCTTTTACGTTAGCAAATGATAGTATCAAGGCTGCTTTGATTCCGAATACTTCAAGAAATCGAATACAGAGGAAGATTCCGAATTCAAAGAGAACAAGGAGTTATCCTGCAGTATTGATTGGAAGACTTGGTGTGGCAAAGGAGTTTCAAGGAACAGTTTTGTCTGTTGGTTCACAAGTGATTGAATACATTGCGTCGTGGTTTGTTCATCCTGACAATAAGACAGGTTGCCGCTTCATTGTTGTTGATGCTTACAATAAGGAGAATGTGCTTCATTTTTATGAAAAGAATGGCTTCAAATTCTTGTACTCTACTGAGAGTTTGGAGAAAGAGGCGAATCATATTCCTGAAGATGAACACTTAGAGTCAAGGATGATGTATCTTGATCTGTTGGGATATATAAGATAAAAAACTAATTTGGAAAACACAAAAGAATTAGAATTTAATTTTTAATTATATACGATAAGATGGGCAGGGCTTTGAATAAAAGATCTGCTCATCCTGTTGGCTTATTTGCTTTTTAAATAAGGTAATGGACTGATTAACACAGATGATGGTACTGATTAGCAGATACTACCATCCATTTATAATATTTAATTTATGAATTCAGAGAGTAAAAGTAAATTCAATCTTTGGCTGTCTGAACATCCAGAGTCGTTTCATCCTAGCGATGAAGCCCAAATGTTCGACTTGGTCAATACTCTTTATGAAACGGAGGGGAATATATGTATTGATGAAATTTTCAGTGGTTTTACCAAAAGTCATCCTGCTTACAGCAAGGAGGAGGCGATGAGATTGAGTGATAAGTGGGAGGAACAGATTCTGCTCATCATGAGATTCCTGGATTGGAAGAAACAAATAAAAAAATAATTTAGTAAGAAAGTAAACTATGTGTGGAATTGTTGGATATATTGGTCAGAATGAGGCTTATCCTGTTCTTATTGAGGGGTTGAAGAAACTGGAATATCGTGGATATGACAGTGCTGGTGTTGCATTGATTAATAGTCAGAATCAACTGAATGTGTATAAGACAAAGGGTAAGGTGAGTAACCTGGAGGCGATGGCTGCAGACAAGGACTGTAGCGGCCGTATAGGTATCGCCCATACCCGTTGGGCTACCCATGGTGAGCCTTCTGCTACCAATGCGCATCCTCATGTGAGCATGAGTGGTGTATCTGGAAGATGGTCAGATTGCCGACGTCAGGGTAGGTGAGGAGTTGAATATCATCAACCTGGAGCATTCTGCCTGTCATTACGATATCAAGACCGTGGATCTGGACATCAGCAAGTTGAGCAAGGGTGGTTTTGACCACTTTATGCTGAAGGAGATCTATGACCAGCCTAACTGTCTGAAGGATTGTATGAGTGATATTATCAGGTAAGCAGCTGATTGAGAAGATATGCCGCAAGAGAGTGGAGGTGGCGTATGCCAGTGAGTTCAGATATGGCGACCCTGTGATTGAGCCTGAGGATGTGGTGATTGCAATCAGTCAGAGTGGTGAGACGGCGGATACCTTGGCTGCGATTAAGCTGGCGAAGGAGAAGGGGGCGCTGATTTTCGGTATCGTGAACGGCGTGGGTTCTTCCATCGCCCGTGAAACGGATACGGGTATCTATATCCATGTGGGTCCGGAGATTGGTGTGAGCAGAGTACCCTAAACAATGCTGACTATTATCAGATGATAGAGGAACTTTCTGAGATTCCGCAGAAAATGGAGAAGGTATTGGAGCAGGCTCCGATGATCAAGGATATCTCCCGAATGTTTACCTATGCGCACAACTTCCTGTATCTGGGTCGTGGCGTGAACTATCCTGTGGCGATGGAGGGTGCCTTGAAACTAAAGGAAATCAGTTATATCCATGCCGAGGGCTATCCTGCTGCCGAAATGAAGCATGGTCCTATCGCTCTGGTAGATCAGGATATGCCAATCGTTTTCCTTGCTACGCATCATCAGTTGTATGAAAAGATTATCTCGAACATGCAGGAGGTGAAGTCAAGAAACGGCCGCATCCTTGCCGTGGTGACTGAGGGTGACCAGCAGGTGAAGGAGATAGCGGATAATGTATTGGAGGTTCCAAGAACCCTGAATGCACTGGTTCCACTGCTGAGCGTGGTTCCGCTGCAGCTGCTTGCTTACTATGTGGCTGTGGATAAGGGACTGGATGTGGATATGCCGAGAAATCTGGCTAAGAGTGTGACGGTGGAATAAGGGATGTAACCGCCCTCTGGTGCTCGGAACCGCTACGCTCTAAGGTTGGCGGGGCATCAAAGCCCTCGCCATGGTTGTGCGGGTTCCCGGAGATATTGATATTTGGGTGAATAAATGTTATATATATGGCATTTGACATGATTGTAGCTGAAAGGAGGGATTATGTCTTGTTGACGGAGTCTCTTCTGGTTAGATTTGTTTAAAAATCGAAAAAGTCCATTTTTTAATACTCTGTATCCACAGTAAACATTGGGGAGAAAGTTGTATTGCTATAGGGGATGGATGCTTATACAAACTTTATTATCTTTTTTTGAATTATGGTTTATATTCCTAAAAGTGTAATTGAAAAGCTAAATGAACTTTCCTGTGAAGAGGTTGCTGAAAAATTAGGAATTGTAGTGAAGTATCATAGAGCATTGTGTATTGCACATGATGATCATCATCCTAGTATGGGGTTCTTTGGGGAGAACCGTAATCGTTGGTATTGCTTTGCTTGCCACAATAGTGGCAATGCTATCAAATTTGTTGAGACCGAATTAAATTTGAGTTTTGTCAAAGCATGCGAATGGTTATGCTGTCAGTTTGGGATTTATCTGGAAAATGTGCCTAAAAGATCAAAAACTCTGGTTATACCAAAACGAATAATAAAGAAACCTGCAGAGAAAGAAAAAATATTTGTTACCGAGGTTGCACAGTATATTCTTAATCATTGTAATCTGACTGCTACAGGAAAGAAATTCTTGTTTGATGAAAGAAAATTAAATCCTACAGTCATTAAGTCTTTGAACATCGTGTCTCTAGATGAGCCTTGGGAACTTCTAAAGAAATTGAAAGATTCGTTTCCGCAAGAAACGTTAATAAAAAGTGGATTTATATCCCAAACACTATATCTTAGTATATTTACTCCGTGTTTGATAATTCCATATTATGACGTGGATTGTAATTTAGTGGGACTGCAAACACGATATTTAGGGGCTGCAGACAAGAAAGTGCCTCGTTTCCAGTTTATTTCGTCTCAGAAAACTAGACTTTATAATTTACCGGTTCTAAATACGCTGGAAAGAGGGGATGATTTGTATATCAGCGAAGGTATTACAGATTGCCTGGCATTGTTATCTGCGGGTAAAAAGGCTTTGGCGATTCCGAGTTCTACTATTTTGCCCAAACTGGATTTGATGATGTTAGACAAGTTCCGCCTGCACATGTATCCAGACAATGATGATGCCGGGCGAAAGGCTTATGAACAGCTTCAGCGTTTCTTTATTAATCTCTGTGTTTTTTTGAGATGTGAAAAACTGCCGCTAGAGGTAAGTGACTATAGTGAATATTATAAGAATAATTATGCCACAGGAAAAGAATAATAAAAACAAGATTCCAGCTTATTCTGCTTTTTTGTTTAAGCTCGATATTCAAAAACAGCTTGAAGAAGAGGAAGATGGAATAGGCGAGGAGACAACGAAAGAAAATGCGCATAGTGATTCTTTTGAAAAGGATAGTTCTATTCGTAATAAAAAGCATCAATTAAAGGTTCTGAACTTTTTTTTGAATCTTCTTGTAGATAATGTTGACAAAAAACAGGATGTGAAACAAATCGTAAAATTGATAGTAACTCAAGATGAGCCGCTTTTTGGATTTGCATACTTTGTATCATGTAATTCTCAATTTGGTAATACTTGGAGCTATTTAAGAAAACAAACTATTGGCTATCAGGAGAAGCTGGTTGATTTGTTTTTCTTTTTTACTAACATTGTAAAAGCTGTCAACCAATTACAAGAGCTAGACGCTGAGTATAAAAAGGCAGAATTTATATTTAATGATCTGTTCGTCTTATCTTTTAATGAATATGCTCGCCCCAAAATGACTTTGGAATGGAGTAAGTTTGATCATCTTCTTCATGTAAAGGATGGTTTTACGATTGCGGTGAGAAAAGACAAACTGATGTTGTTTTCTATGTATTGTAAGTTTGTGGATGAAGAACAGGATGATGTTCAACAACGGCCTATACTTGTCTTTATAGACAAACTTAAAAAAATATGGAAGGGGTATTTTCATGAATAGTATTGTTTCAAAAATCGATAACCGTAAGAAGAATAGCTTGAAAGACTGTATTGTAAGTTATGAAAATATTTATAATGCTATTTACTGTTTGGAATCTTATGTCTTTGAGAAAGGTCTTCTAGATTGTGTGAATCCTGTAATAGGAACAAGTGATAATATCATAGCAAAAAATGACCTTGAACTATTCTATGCTTTGGGTGACAAATATAATTCAAAGCTAATTCTGGAAGTGATACAGGCTTGCGAGAAGCGACTTAATGAAATTTTGGATACTGAGAAGAAAGTTCTTTTCGGCATTTCTGTATATTTCAAGATGAAGAAGGTTGAATGGAATAAATTGGTTTATCGACCGATGCACTCTGCCCGTTTGATAGATATGATCTGCATGGTTTGCATTTTGGCAAAATTGATGTATGATGATTCAGATGGGATACGTAACCTTTCTGAACTATCTAAGCTGATTCCACATAATTTCTATGGCAATCTGCCTAGCACTGATGTAAAATACTTGTTTAAAAACTGGAAGAATCAATATAAGTCTTTTTCTGATGATGTTGTGCAGCATTGTCGTACCTATCAGAATAGCCATCGCTATTTGACAGAGGTATGTCTTGACATACAAAACTTCTTTCCAACGGTTTCCCCTAAGTATTTATATAATCTGATTGTAAATAAGCTTTCCGCTACTTTTGGTAGTGAAAATAATGGTAAGGGTGGTAATGATGATATTGAAACTTTAAAAGTAGCGATTGCGAAGTTACTTTATTTTGATATTGATAAGACTTACCTCGAATCATGGGCAGATGAATATTATATAGATAAGACAGAGGATATAAGTGGGTTCTATATGAATTGTGGCATTCCACAAGGTTTGCCTCAGTCATATTTCTTTGGCAATCTCTGCATGCTGGCTGTTAGAAAGGAAATGATGAGGAAAGAAATATTCGAAGGAGATGCTTATTTTTATGTAGATGACTCTGTAATTTATATAAAGTCAGAACTGGACAAGAGTGAATTTAATGAAAGGATAAAACGGCTCAATGGCTCATTAGATAAATTTTTTAATGATAAGGATAGTGAAGACTGTGATGTTTATAATTTCCTGCCAGCAAACTGTAAGAAATTCCAGGAAAACTTAATATATAAGGTGCATTTTCATGAGGATGGAAAAAGCTCATGTAGTTATATAGATGATGCTGATAATCATCTAGAAGGTATTGAGAATATACCTAGGGAAATATCTAAAACCGGCGGCATGTTTTGGAGTTTAGATGATATAGATGATTCTATTTCATTCAAAAAACTTTGTGCAATCAAAATGGTGGTTGATGCAGAAATTCAAAGACTTAAAAAGAAAGAGGATGATTCGAATGCTGGTAAGGGTCAGATGAAAAAGAAGGATATTTCAAGACTCAAATGGCTGAAACGATACAAAAAATACTTCCTTTATCGTGTAAATCTCTTCAGATTGAAAACAGAATCAAATTCTGGAGAAAAAATGATGGAGGATTTTATTCAGAAGATACTAGATGAAGAAAATAAATATAAAAAAGAAAATGATAGAGAAAGTCTAAATGCGTTAAAGGATTTTCTTGAAGCAACCGAAGAGGAAATCTTTCAGTCGAAATATCGGTTACTTATAGAAAAACTTTCTTCATCAAATGCGGATAAAATAGGAGAAGTAGTTAGAAATTTTGAATCTTTATTTACTCAAAAAGGCGAAACAAAGAATCTATATTATCGTAAGGATGTAGAGAATTCTCTTGCGATGAAGGAACTTTATTTAGATAAATATGCTTCGCTGAAACGGGGGATGAATGGAAACTATAGAGGAAATAGAGATTTGAAGCAGGCTACTCAATTTGAGAAATTTAAAGTGTTCCTGGATAATATAAGTAACTTGGAGAATCTGCATAATCAGGAGGATTTAAAAGATTATTCTGTTTTGGGGATAGAGAAATATACATTATTCGTAGATAAGAACTCTCCTGATTTCCGACGTAAAATATTGAATGCTTATTATTCCGAATCGATAGGTGTCAGATGTTCTGACGATTATTCGTTTGTAAAATCCAACTCAAAGAAATTATGTTATACAGAGTTGCGCATCTTGTTGAGGTTGAGAAACCCACATTTTGATTTCGACGATTTCGTTGCATTCGTGAAGAATATCAACAATGAAGATATTTCTAATCAGATGAATGTTGATATGTCGCTTTTAGGGGTGTTGGGTACATTCATCTCCTTCGTTAAGAATCCTGATTGGATAGATAGCTTGATTCAGACTCATCGAATCACCAAGGGCTTGTGGTATAATGGTTCAAAATTCTTGAACTCTTATACCTTGCACAATGAAGAGCATGCTGTGACGCTAGTCAATAATGCGGTACACATTGTAAGAACCATAGATTATTTCGTGTTAAAGCCAATTGATTACTATATCTTGTTTTTATCATGTTACTTGCATGATATTAGTATGGTTATTCATCCTGACTTATATATTTTAGGTTCTGCCAATAGCAATACATTTGACTTTGTATCAGAGCAAATCCTAAAAATGCAAAATGCTGTTGACGAGTTCTTCAAGTTGGGCGAGGATAATCCTGTGCATAATGATGAGATAGAGAAAAAGAGAAAAAGAAATGTTCATTTTAAAGAAGCTGGCAATCATCTGGTAGAGGTATTTGAAGCTGTATATGATTTTTTTAGTGATAGAACCAGAGTAAGGCATCACACGGAAAGTGCTGACTTTATCCTATCTAAGGCTCATTCTTTGTTGAGTTATTTGGAACCTACACTTGTTTCTTTTGTTGCTAAGGTTTCTGAGAGTCATTGTTGGGATTATAAGGATGTGTATGGATTGAAGTCTAGGGCCAAAAGAGATACGGTAAGTCTGAAATATTTAATGATACTGATTCGTTTGGCTGATCTTTTTGATGTTGCCAACGATCGAGTCAATTATCATTTGTTGCGCCAGAACATAAGTTTCATGGCTGGTATTTCAAGATTCCATTGGATTTCACATCTAATTACCGATAAGCTCGAGTTTGATGCAGATTATGAAACTCCTTGTTTGGATGAAAAAGGTAATTTTATAGAGCAGAATATCTACATGCCTTTATATGATAAACCCATAACGGAGATTCTCATTGTCAGGTTGTATTTAAATGTAAAGTATTTAACAACCATCAAAAATACAGAAAAATGCGAAGGATGTAACTGTTGTTTGAATGATGGAAGGATAGAGATAAATATAATGGATGGGCCTGAAAATGTTAATGACATTCAGTGTGAGAATGACAAATGTACCCTGATATGTCGTTGGATGATGAAAAAGCATGAATGGTTAGTTCAGGAGTTGAGGGCTTTGAATGAATATCTTTATTCCGTCAATAATCCTTTAATACAGACAAAAATCAAGCTTGAGATTATATGTAAGAATGACATGAAGCTAGATGCAGACTTGTTTGATGATGTATCTGCTTTTCTTAAAGTAGAATAGAAATTGATAAACTATCTATAACAAAGAAGCTTATGAGCGACGGGAGAAACTTTACTTTCATCGGCATGGCAAAGATAATGAAAAACGAATTGATATGAATGTTCAAAAGCAATTTGACACAGTTACAGGTGCGTTAAACATCTTTGATATGTCGTACTTGATTTCTGGTACGACTATGTTGGGTGTTTTGATATATACTTTTTCTGGCTTTAAAGATTTTGTGTTTCATAAGGAGCAAGTAACATTATCTGTGATAGTATGTATTGTTATCGCATATGTGTTGGGGATGATAAGTTGGATAGCGGGTAAGCAAATTCGCTATTGGCTGATGAAGCATTTTTGGGAAAGGGATAAAGATGCCGATTTTGAATTTATGTTTTCTGAGGCTGCGACACATTTTACATTCAAAGATGAGTTGATTACAAAACTGATAGAGGAAAATAAGAAAGTTGCTTTTTCGTATATGTGGATGAGATTGGACAACTCTCAAGATGAGGATTGTCGAAATCGGTTTGTGTATATTTCTCGTTTTTGGGTGTTGAGAGCGATATATGAGGGATTGATGCTGCCCGTCTTGTTGTTGTTTGTGAGTTTACTAATCAAGCATTTTACCATGTGGAGAAGTTGGTTTGAGGTTTTCAATCAGTGGCAAAGCAACTGGAGTGATAAAGTGATATACAGCTGGGCAGAGAATATTATAATATTTATTCTCGGTGTTTGTATCATGGCTACTTTCACATATTGCATCATGAATTTACTTGCTAAAGAGGCAAGAAGGTGTGCTAATACGCAGATAAGGGAAGTAATTGTGGCGTATTATCATCTAGTGGAGGAAAGAAACCCTGGAACAGAAGAACAAGGGTAACTGGGTGATTGGAGGATATGCGGCAATGCCAAGATACTCTTCGACTGGTATCGAGAGGGACTGAAAGAGTGATGATTTTGGGAAAAGCTCCTCTCCCCAATGATGAGTTTGTTTTTGGGGGATGGGGATTTGTAAAAATATTACCTTACGAGAATGCAAGAGCTGGGTGGATGGGAGGATAGTCGTAAGGAATCCACAAATCGGGTGGACTAATTATATTGTTAAATTTTAATTTCTTTAAAAAATGAAAAATTTAAAATTAAATTAGGTCGGGCATAAGATTGCCCGACTCATCGACAAAGTGAAAGGGCAGAGTTTTGAGGAGTCTGCCAAGTGTATAATCGCAATTTTGGATTTGTCAAGTATTGCAATCAAGTTGTACTTTGGTATTCCAATTGACCTTGTTGACGTGTTCAACGCTGGTCAAGATGTCATGTCGATTGTGTAGTACATCAAACAGGTGATTCAAACTCATGTTTGACACCGGGGAGGCGGTTCGCCGTCTCCTTTATTATGTTTTTTACAAGAGTTCATTATGAAATATTCTATTGAACAATCAGAAATAACAGAAAGAACAGAACAGATAAATAAGTTTGCTCTATTGGTTGATTTGTTTAATAATAAAGCCGTTGACAGAGAAACATTCATGGCCGAATTATCGAAGATTGAACAAACAGACTGGGCAAAAGAAAGTCTGTTTAATCAGTTGATAGGGTATTGTGTTCTTGGAGATGCTTATGGCATTCTGAAAAGCCGGGAATTGGATTTCAGAAAGGCATACTATAATAACGAATATGTCTATAAGGAAGTAAGCTACTACCATAATGTACAATATTTGATTACTCGTGTGAAAAAAGAAAAATGGGCAGCATTGTATCCTAATGCTTTCAGAACATCATGCCGTGCTTATTTGTGTTTAGCTAATGCATATGATCATCTTGGAAGATTCTGCGAAGCTCAACAATACTACAGAATGGCTTTGTTGGATACTTGCAATACGCAGGAAGTAGAGAGAAATCAAGGTTTTGCCTATGCTAACATGCATAGTTTTTGGACTGACGAAGAACCATTTATTGTAAGAAAAGCTCAGCAGATAATAAGAAAGTACCAACAGTTTTATGATAGTCTTTCACCTTATTTCAGACAGATTTGTTCATGGCCCTCTCCTTCTTTGGATGCACCTTTAGTTGATTATAACAATATCCAAGATGGTGAATACGAGAAATGGATATGTCATCATTATTTAAGAATCAATCGTTTTAATGATGTTGAACCTGATTCTATGCTGTCACTATGTGATAATGTGAAACTTCCTGTCATAGTTGACACGCCAGAGAAAAAAGCTCTTTATGAAAGCACCTTTGAAGAAATCAAAGGTAGTTTCATCAGCACCAGGAAGATTCTATATTCTATCATAAATGAGGATAAGAACAGTGTGAATATGGAGATGCTGAAAATGGCATATAAGAACTTTTATTCCATATTCGACAAGATAGCCATGTTCTTATCCAATTATCTTGATATTAAATTAAAATCATATGAGGTAGACTTTGCCAAAATATGGAATTGTAAGAATGGAGATATTCGACAAGAAATCTTGGCACATTCACAGAATATGCCTTTATTAGGCTTGTATAACATCAAGTTGGATGTTTATGGAATGAAAACGGATTGGTATGTTGTTGATGAACAAACAAAGGACTTGAAAATGCTACGCAATTATATGGAGCATAAGTCGATAATTATTAAGGACGAGCCAATGTCCCATACTGAATACCAATTAACCATTTCGAAACAAGAATTGAAACTCAATACTATTAGGTTGGCGCAACTTGTTAGATGCGCCATCATATATTTGTGCAATTTTGTTATGCACGCTGAATATGACAAACATGGCTCATGAAAGATATTGACATGATAAATATAGAACGCCCTTGGATGAAACCAAATTCTAAGGTGGATTGTAATGAAGGAATGGCTTCTCGTGGATTAAAATTGGTTGGGCTGAAATTGTATTCTCCCAATGAAGAGAATGCTATTTACCATGCAAAAATGATGCAAAAGTCCCTGTATGGTCGTGAAGATTGGCTGTATATCAATGAAGGCTTTTCTATATCAGGCGATGTTGAGAATGGTTTTAATGTCGCAATTCGAGAGGATGCTTTTGATTCCGAATTCCTGTTATACTCACCAGACCATGGAGTGAAAGTGAGTATAAGTGCCATTGTAGGTCAAAATGGTACTGGCAAAAGTACCATTATAGACATGATATTGAGGACTCTCAACAATCTTTCGGCTGCTATTTTGGGTGAAACATTCAATTATTCGAGCGCCCAGCATCTTCATTACATTGACCATGTGTATGCTTCGGTTGCCGTCTATTTGGACCATGAGGTAAAAGTTCTTACCGTAAAAGGTAGAAATGTCTGTATATCAACTGTTGACGAAAATAACCATTGTGACACTATCAAAATACTTGAAGAACAATCAGAGGGAGATGTTGATGAACCATTGAAATACCAAAAAGGCAAACATGCTTATCTAAGTGGATGGTTTTACACCATTGTAAGCAATTATTCTCTCTATGCTTTTAATTATAGAGATTATGAAAGTGAGAGAACGTCTGTTGCAAAACTAGAAAGGTTATATGGCGATATCGAACATTTGAAGAACGAGGATTATTTTTGGCTCAAAGGGGTATTTCACAAGAATGATGGCTATCAAACTCCTGTTGTAGTTCATCCCATGCGTGAAGAGGGCTATATCAATGCAAGCAAGGAAAACATGCTTGGGAAGAATAATCTTGTAAATCTTGCGTTTTACGAAGTCCCAAAAACGGATGAAGAAGGAAAGAGTATTCGCGAATTCCCTTTGCGAATCATCAATAATACATATGAGGTTGTAGGTTTCACGTTTAAATATAAGGAAGAAAATGAATATGAGGGATTCGAAGAACTTTATTTAGGCAAACTTCTCTCTGCAAATAAGAATAAAGACGAGAAGGAATACCTGAAACAAAGATTTGTTTCTATGGTAAATCCGATTTGTAAGTTTTGGGCAAAACAGATGCGCCTCATTCTTAAAGAAGATATTGAGACCTTACCTAATTTAAAACGACAGGCATGGGAATATGTGGCATACAAGACATTGAAGATTATTCAAACATATAAACCATACGAAAGAGATTGGGAGTGGTTAATTGGTGACAGATATGATGAAAAGAAGATAAAACGTTATATACACGATTTACTCCATGACCAGACTCATAGAACGAAGAAACTTCGTCAACAATTAGCTTTCTTGGTATTTCTAGATACAGAAGAGTATTATGCTATTCGTACGGGAGTCGTTCTTGCCAATGACGTAGATGGATTCATAAAAACAAATGAAGGTAGGTTCTTTTACAAAAGTGAAAAGAAATGTGATAAACCAACTACTGATTTCAAATTTCAAAAGGAAGACCTATTACCTCCACCTATTGCAGAAGTTACATTGATGATTGTAAAACGTGAAGACAAGAAGGCGTTTGAGAGTAAATCCAAGTCTGTTGGGCTGATACCATTTACCGGATTAAGTTCTGGAGAAAGGCAAATTGCCTATACGTTAGGGAATGTGTTGTATCATCTGGTCAACATAGACTCAACAGTACAAGATGATTCCATAGAAAAAGAACATTTGTCATTTCTTAAGTATCATCACGTATGTATGCTTATGGATGAAGTTGAACTGTATTATCATCCGGATTTACAACGTAAATTTGTGGAACTTCTGCTGAGTTCAATCAACTCAGTACATCTTAAAAATATTTATGACATCAATATAACTTTAGTTACTCATTCACCATTTGTGCTGAGTGATATACCGCGAAGCAACATCCTATGTCTGCAAAAAGGAGAATGTGAAAAACAACGTGGGCAAACATTTGGAGCTAATATTGTTGACATGCTAAGTGAATCTTTCTTTTTGCAAGGGACGATGGGTGAAATAGCTCAATCATGTATCAATGAAGTTGTTGAGTTTTATTTCAAGCACAGAAGGTATCAAGAATCGCTAAGAGATAACGAAAACAAGCAAGAATTGCATATTGATGATATGGAACTGAATAAAGCTTTCGAGAAGCAGAAATCCAAATTTAATTATGTTACCAGTATCATTGGTGAAGAGTATCTTCAGAGGGAACTTAGGGAAATGTATGATGAGTTAGTGGATTTTTATGACAACGAAGAATGAAACCAATTGAATATCCATCCAAAGGGAGTAAAGAATTTGCAGATTTAGTCAATGACTATATAGGCCTTTTCGCCACTGATTTAGCAGATAAAGTTACGAAACGAGGAAGAAAAAGACTTGGACTCGAATCAAAATGGGAGAATTGGAAACGCAAATACAGATGTGTCAGAGCATTGAATAATTCTGTTGCTGACTTATTGACTATGGATTTCGAAGACTTGGCATTATTCTATGAGGCATTTCTTCGAGTTTGTTCCAAAAAGAGAATTACATCTAAAAGTTTACATGATTTACATGAGATTTTCAAGTATACGAATAAATACGATTCCAAAATTTCCGCATTTTTTAAGAAGCATGCTGATGGACTAAAGATTTATACATGCCATTATTGTGATATGGCTTATATCAATGTATATACAGAAACTGGTAAAGGTGTAGCCAAAAGACAATTTGATATAGACCACTTTTTGCCAAAAGGAAAATGTCCTCCTGTAGCATTGTCATTATTCAATTTCGTTCCTTCATGTCCTGTTTGCAACGAGCGAATAAAACGTGAAGACTTACCATATGTGAATCTTAATGAACTGAAATTTCTTAGTCCTTCGTCCTTTGCTTTTGATTTACACAAAAGGATTAAAGTTAAGTTAGGTCACTCAAAAAGTCCACGTAAGGATTTCATTTATTTTGTTGCAAAATACCCTTATGACAGATATGTTGATTTTTTTCACTTGCAAGAGCGATATGATTATCACAAAATTGAAGCGTTGCGATTGGAGAAACTTAAAAAGAACTATTCAAGGAGTCAGATTGCACAGATTGCTAAATGCCTACACCGGGCAGAAAAGGAAGTGAAAGAGGATATTTTCAATCAAAGATATATGCAGAATAGCCATCGTTGTTTTGCTAAATTTACTATTGATATTTTGAACAGATAAGAATTATGGAGCAAAACAATACACCACAACATTAATCCTTCCTCTGGCACCTCGACTTCGAGCCGTTCACCTGGCACACCTTCTACGGAGAGCAATGCCCATCCTTCGTTACTGAAGAGAACAAAGAGGTATGGCGGCGTTACTTGGAGAAACTTATCAAGAAGCATCTGAAGGCAGAGGTGATGAATTCTCCTGAATTCAGGGAGATAGAGACGATGGTGAGCTATGAGAAGCTGGCGCGCATCAAAAATGATGAACGGCGTCAGCGGATGATGGAGCGACAGCGGTATTGGGCCAGGATGGAGCGACCGAGAATCAACTATATTCCGAAAGGACTGAGCGTGAACTATGAAGAGGAATACTCCAAATATCTGATGCAGGAAGTAAGCTTTGAGCCAAGAGATAATGATGACTTCATGGCTCAGCTGCGTCTGCTGGAACGATGACACAAGAAATCCATTCCACAGATATTGGAGAAGAACAGACCCGATGCAGCATATGCCATCGCCATGACGCTGTGCAAGCATATACCACTGCTCATCAACCGAGATGACATACAAGAACTGGTAGGCGAATACAAAAGCCGTATCGGCAAACTAATATTCGACAGCTATCAAGCCTTGGTGGAAGCTGTCAAGATATGGAACAACGAGGAGAAACGCCAGGAGGTATGCCGCTATATCAAAGAGACGGCCGGACAATACCCCAATCATCGGGGCATGAAGAAGAAACTGATGGATTTGATGCCGGTGGAGCCTTTTCATGGGGAGCCTTTGGCTATCGTTCGTGAGCCGAATGAATTGGAGAGCTCTCTGATGTAGATATTTTTTTCTGATTATTTTTGACTTTACATACTGACATTTATATAGGACATGATGAGAAATGCACCTGTAATTTTACCAGTGTTCACAACGAGTGTGCCTTTGGATTTTCCGTCTGAAGGCACGTTTGCGTTCAACAAAAAGACCAGCAAGCAGTTGGAGGTGACGGTGAGGATCAACGAGCACCAGTACTTCAACATGAACTTCCTGAACCATGACGGTTACATCATGGCATGCTGCAGATGGGCGCATGTGTTGGACTTTGCAGAAAATGGTTATGACCGTTACGAACAGATCATCAAAAAACATTTCCGGAAGAAATATCCTGTCATCAGCAGTCTGTATGGACAGCATACCGATACGGCTGAGGACATTCATATCTCCTCCATCGGCTTTGAGGGTAATCCCAAGGAATGGTATATCTCCATGTGCATCTATGGAGAAAAGTTCGATGACCTGCTGCATGGTAATCTGTTGATGAACGTGGCGTTTGCCTCTGCCGTAGGTAATCTGTGCATGGCAAGCGTGGATGTGTTCCGGGAGATCATGAAGAGTGATGCCAAGCAGCCGAAGATCTTGTTGAAGGAGTTGACTGGTATGGACTCAATTGACAAGGGGTTTGACTTTGGCAATTATCTCGATGCCCGAAATCCTGAGACGGGCGAGATCATATCGACAGCAAGAGAGGATGGCAAGGCTTCGGGTGTGGAGTTGCCGAAGGAAATAGAGATGCCTCAGAGTATGGAGGTTTATCCTGTCATCTGCTATCTTCCTATCTTCATGAAGTCGCTGAAAGACATGGATTTTGTCACATTTTGCAATGCCTTGTATTTTGAAATTCATGGCATGATGAGCAAGTTGGAGCAATTTGGGTTCTTTTCTTCCGATGAGTTGGGGGAATTGGAGAAGAATATTGCTTGCTTGGGTGACAAGCTAATTGCTGGAGAAGATGCTGCTGAGCGGGAGTTGATTTCTTCAACAGTTTATCAGTTGTTATCGAAGATGCGCGACTTATTATTGGATGAGAAATTTCAGGTAAAGGAGACTTTGGAAGGTAAGTTGGCCTTCGAACTGGATGTCTATATCAGGAAGCTCATCTGGAGGAAATGGGACACTACCTATCTGGAAGAGCGAATCAAGCAGGAGAATGAGATTGCTGCGAAGGTGGAGGCAGATCAGGTTCTTGTCAAGAAAAAGAGTGCAGAATTGAAAGCCGTCATGGAGGGTATGTCATTCAATGCCTTTTTGGTATTCCACAGCAAGATAAACGAATTGATGAAGGGTAGGAAGGCTACTTTGATAAAGTATGTTTTTCTTACTTCAGAGATTCTGAATGATCATCAGCGTAATTGGGCGGGTGCCTACTACTGGCACAACAAGGAGTATGATGAAAGGCAATATAGGAGGTTCAGGTGTCAGGCTGAAAGCCTTGTCATCCTATTTTATGAAAGTATCCTGAGTGGTACGCTCTATGACAATCATGCCAGAACGAGATATGCTAAAAAGATATATGGCATGATAGAGGAACTGATGAACAGAGACTGGAGCAAAATGAATGAAACGCTTAAATAATTCTATTGGGTGATGAAAATCAAACTTTATGATTATCAAGAGGATATGAAGGAACGGATTGAGAAGGCGTTGCGCCTTCATCGGTCCGTGATGGCACAAATGCCAACGGGAACAGGTAAGACATACCTGTTAACAGCAGTTATAGACTCTTTTGTGAATGGCAATCCAATGGAGAAAGTATGGATTGTAGCCCATAGAAGAGAGCTGGTGTCGCAGATAGACGAAACCGTAAGAAAGTTCCATTCTTATTTCGCATCAAACACCTCTTCCCTATTGTCATCCGTCAAGGCGATGTCCATTCAGTGGCTGATGAGACACTATGACGAGATAGAGGAAGAACCGGGAATGATAGTGATTGACGAGGCGCAC
>ENA-OYWJ01000214-OYWJ01000214.1-human-gut-metagenome-genome-assembly--contig:-NODE-214-length-30047-cov-27.782642_pt1 | contig 30047 bp, 27 predicted proteins | sample MGYA00244169_ERZ653395 | MGnify/ENA primary metagenome ERZ653395 (study PRJEB26926, sample SAMN06165120) | human gut metagenome | biome: ENVO:00009003; feature: ENVO:2100002; material: ENVO:00002003...
TCAAAGGACTATAGATAGACAATTGACCTTATTCTAATTCGTCGAACTCACGTTATTTATAATCCAACACCCATAATAAAACTTAAAAAAAGATGAGCGATACAAGAAAAGAAGATGGTCTGAAGGCTCTCGGCGCTAAGACCGAATATAAGATGGACTATGCTCCTGAAGTATTGGAGACTTTCGTCAACAAACATCCAGGCAACGACTATTGGGTACGCTTCAACTGCCCAGAGTTCACATCCCTCTGCCCTATCACAGGTCAGCCAGACTTTGCAGAGATTCACATCTCTTACATCCCTGACGTGAAGATGGTAGAGAGCAAGAGCTTGAAACTCTATTTGTTTAGCTTCCGCAACCATGGCGACTTCCATGAAGACTGCGTAAACATCATCATGAAAGACCTTATCCGCCTCATGGATCCTAAGTATATCGAGGTTACAGGAATCTTCACTCCTCGTGGTGGCATCAGCATATGGCCATACGCCAACTATGGTAAGCCCGGCACAAAATATGAGCAACTTGCCATGGACCGTTTCGCACGCCACGAATAGTTGAAAGGTAAAAAAGTAAAAAGGTAAAAAAGTAGATAACCAGCTTGGTCTCTTACTTTTTTACCTTTTTACTTTTTTACCCTTTTACCTTTTTACCCTTTTACCTTTAAGAGTCTGTTCTTAGTTTTCCGTTGCTTCTTGCAGCGCCTTTTTAGCCAAGCGTTCAGCTATTTGCTGAGCCCTTTTGTTTATGGCATTCGACGACGACTGACGATAATAGCTACGAGTCTTACCCTCAGAGCCAAGCACCAAAGAGTCGTCGCGAAGATAAATGATGTCGCAAGTATCCAGTTTCACATCCTTAATCTTCATCTTTGAACTCTTCTCTATATTAGAAATGTCTGGCACACCACTCGTCATCACGAGTTTGCCATTCCAAATATGCCACTCCGTAAAGAATGCCAAATCAGGATAAACCACCGGACTTTCAGTCTCCAACGAGCTCTTGCTACGTACATATCCCACACTACTTGCCGACCATTGACGCTTCAATGCAAAGCCATATTCACGAGGAATCATATAAGTAGCTTTCACAGAGTCTGGCATATTACGCTCCATACGCTCTTGCATCTTCTTCGACATCTTCTCATAGTCGCGCATCTTAGGCATTACAATATAACACCATGTTCCCTTCAGCTCATCAAGGTCGATAACGAGGTCGGCAACAGTAGAATCCTGTGGATTTACCACCAATCCAATCCAATCGCCCACCTTCAATGTGCCAAGCACCTTCTTGTTGCGAGTAGCGTCTATTATATTATAGTATTTAGGGTCGCTACCATCATTAGGCAGCAACACCACTACAGAGTCTGTGCAACCTTCGCACGCCAAACCGTAAACCGTTTTGTCGCCCGTCAGCTTCAATTCATCGTTGAGGTGTCCTTTCTCAATCCTCAATTCATTCTTATCACCACAAGCAGCCAAAGCCACCGCAGCTACGCATACAAGTATAAATGTCTTTATCTTCATATTTGTTTTAGCCTTTCTTATGCAAAGATAGTGCAAACGAGTGGAATAACAAAAGAAATACGAAGTTTTCTTTTTTATTGAACTTTCGCAAGTTCAGAATATAAAAAGAAGTACCTTTACCATCTGCACAAATTCAATGATATGAGCAACATATATGGCCGAAACTATGCTAATAATATGAATAAAGTGTAAAAAAGGGAGACAAAGGAATATTAATTGGATTTTTTTGGCTAATTTTGCGGTCAGTTTTGAAAACTTCACTGAATACATTATGAAAAAGAAGATACAATTCAGTCTCGTTTACCGAGACATGTGGCAGAGCTCTGGTAAGTTCCAGCCACGCAAAGACCAGTTGGCTAAGATTGCTCCAGTTATCATTGAGATGGGATGCTTTAGCCGTGTAGAGACAAATGGTGGCGCCTTTGAGCAGGTGAACCTCTTGGCAGGTGAGAATCCTAACGATGCTGTTCGCGCTTTCTGTAAGCCATTCAATGAGGTAGGCATCAAGACCCACATGCTCGATCGTGGTTTGAACGCTCTTCGTATGTACCCTGTGCCTGACGATGTTCGTGCCCTTATGTATAAGGTAAAGGCTAAGCAGGGAACAAACATCACCCGTATTTTCGATGGTTTGAACGATGTGCGCAACATCATTCCTTCTATCAAGTGGGCTAAAGAAGGTGGCATGACTCCTCAGTGTGCGCTCTGTATCACCAACTCTCCTGTACACACTCTCGAATATTATATGAACATTGCCGACCAGCTCATCGCTGCTGGTGCAGAGGAAATCTGCTTGAAGGATATGGCTGGTATCGGTCAGCCTGCATTCCTCGGCAAGCTCACAAAGATGATCAAGGACAAGTATCCACAGATCATCATCCAGTATCACGGTCACTCTGGTCCTGGTCTTTCTATGGCTTCTATCCTTGAGGTTTGCAACAATGGTGCCGACATCATCGATACAGCTATCGAGCCTTTGTCATGGGGTAAGGTTCACCCAGACGTAATCTCTGTTATCAGCATGTTGAAGAACGAGGGCTTCGAGGTGCCAGAAATCAACATGAGCGCTTATATGAAGGCTCGTGCCATGACTCAGGAGTTTATTGACGAGTGGCTTGGCTACTTCATCAACCCTGGCAACAAGATCATGTCTTCACTTCTTCTCGGTTGCGGTCTCCCTGGCGGTATGATGGGTTCAATGATGGCAGACCTTGGCGGTATGCGTCAGACTATCAACAACATCCGCAAGAAGAAGGGCGAAGAAGAGTTGTCTATGGACGACCTCTTGATCAAGCTCTTCGACGAGGTAGAGTATGTATGGCCACGCGTTGGCTACCCTCCATTGGTAACTCCATTCAGCCAGTATGTTAAGAACATCGCTTTGATGAACCTTCTCACTATGGAGCAGGGCAAGGGTCGCTTCGTGATGATGGACGACTCTATGTGGGGTATGATTCTCGGTAAGAGTGGTAAGATTCCTGGAACTATCGATCCTGAGCTCGTAGAGCTTGCTAAGAAGCAGGGTCGCGAATTCACCGACGTTGATGCTCACACATTGCTCTCTAACGCTCTCGACGACTTCAAGAAGGAGATGGACGAGAATGGTTGGGAGTATGGTCAGGACGACGAAGAACTCTTCGAACTCGCTATGCACCCAGAGCAGTATCGCAACTATAAGAGCGGTCAGGCTAAGAAAAACTTCCTTGCTGATCTTCAGAAGGCTAAGGATGCTAAGCTTGGTAGCTCGCTCACACCTGAGCAGATTTCTGCATTCAAGCATGCTAAAGCCGACGCTATTGTGGCTCCTGTCAAGGGACAAATCTACTGGGAATTCCAGGGCGAAGGCGAATGTGCTCCTGCTGTTGAGCCTTTCATCGGCAAGGAATACAAAGAGGGCGACAGCTTCTGCTTCATCCAGGCTCCTTGGGGCGAGTTTGTAGAGGTTAAGGCTGCTCTTGGTGGCAAACTTGTTGAAATCAATGCTAAGCAAGGCTCTAAAATCAACAAGGGCGACGTTATCGCTTATATCGAGCGCGACGCTGAATAATGTTTAATGTTTAGTGTTTAATGTTTACTTTGTAGGTATGGTGCGTTAGCCAAATTAAACACTAAACATTACAAACTAAACATTAAATAAATGGATTATCAAGCAATTATTGATAAGTATTATCCTGAGGATGATGCCCTACGCACCATCCTCATCACTCATAGCCAATCTGTAGCGCAAAAAGCGCTACAGATTGTTTCGTTACATCCCGAACTCAATGCCGACCGTCAATTTGTAGAGGAAGCAGCTATGCTCCACGACATCGGCATATTCAAATGTGATGCTCCTGGCATACATTGTTTTGGCACCGAACCATACCTCTGTCATGGTCGCATAGGCGCCAACTTGCTAAGAGCAGAAGGCTACGATTGCCATGCTCGTGTATGCGAACGACATACTGGCGCTGGCATCACCAAACAACAGATAGAAGAAAGGCAGTTGCCCCTGCCACACCAGGATTTCCTTCCTGAGACTATAGAGGAACAGATAATCTGTTATGCTGACAAATTCTTCAGCAAGACACACCTCGACCGTGAGAAAACTCTACAGCAAGCCATTCATAGCCTTGAGAAATTTGGCTCTGATGGTGTAGAGAGATTCAAAAACTGGGCAGCAAAGTTTGAATAACATTTATGAGAAAACATACCACGATAGCCATAATCCTCATGGCAAGCATCTTCATGCTTGCAAGCAATGGTATGCCCTTTGGTCAACGAGCTAAGAAGCAACGCTTGGCTAAGGACTCCGTAGCTATGAAGGATTCTGCAGCCGTCAGCGACTCCATGGCCATCGCCGACCATAAATCCATGCCCGACACCATAGGTATGGACTCCCTGCAACTTGCCGTCTACCATCACAACAAACAGATAGACGACTCCATACATCTCGACTCTCTAAACCGTCAACGCAAAAATGGTATTGATGCACCTGTAGAATATTCTGCCAACGACTCTATAATCTACGATGCGTCATCAAATACCGCATTCCTTTTTGGCTCGTCGAAGGTTGACTACGAGAACATGAATCTTGAGAGCGACAAGATTTATATGAGCCTCGACAGCAGCTTGGTTCACGCTACAGGTTCTCCTGACTCTACCGAAGAAGACGGACTCAAAGGAAAGCCTGTCTTCACCATGGGCAACGACACCTATAATACCGACACCATGGCTTTCAACTTCAAGACCAAGAAGGGCTTGATACAGAATGTGAAGACGCAGCAAGAGGACGGTTTCTTGACCTCACAACTGAGTAAGCGAAATGCTAATGGAGAAATATTCCTGCAGCATGGTCGCTATACCACTTGCGATGCCGAGCATCCTGACTTCTATATTGCTTTGTCGAGAGCCAAAGTGCGCCCAGGCAAGGATGTAGTGTTTGGTCCAGCCTACCTCGTAGTGGCAGATGTACCATTGCCATTAGCTATTCCTTATGGTTTCTTCCCATTCTCAAAGAGCTATTCTTCGGGTTTCATCATGCCTACCTATGGCGATGAAAACAGTCGTGGATTCTATCTTCGTGACGGTGGATATTATTTTGCGTTGAGCGACAAATACGACCTAAAACTCTTGGGCGAAATTTACACCAAGGGCTCATGGGGACTTTCTGCTGCCAGCAACTATCGCAAACGATACAAATTCTCAGGCAGCTTCTATTTCTCATACCAAGACACAAAGACTGGCGACAAGGGTATGCCTGATTTCCAAGAGCAAAAGAGCTTTAAGCTGCAATGGAGCCACCGCCAGGATGCTAAAGCCAATCCTTTCAGCACACTCTCGGCAAGTGTAAACTTTGCATCTACAAGCTATGAGCGCAACAACCTCAATTCGCTCTACAATCCGCAGACCATGACGCAGAGCACACGTACTTCTTCTGTTAGCTGGAGCACCACATTCTCAAGCATCGGACTGTCGTTGAGCTCTACTGCCAACCTCTCGCAAAACATGCGCGACTCTTCTATCGCCATGACTCTGCCCGACCTCAACATCTCGCTCTCGCGTTTCTATCCTTTCCGCCGCAAACATGCTGTGGGCAAAGAGCGCTGGTACGAGAAAATTTCTATGAGCTATACTGGCCACTTGTCTAACTCTATCAGCACCAAGGAAGACCAGCTCATGAATAGCAACATCATAAAGGATTGGCGCAACGGTATGCAGCACAACATACCTATCAGCGGCAACTTCATGTTGTTTGATGTTATCAACGTTAGTCCTTCGTTCAATTTCACCGATCGCATGTACATCAATAAGGTTACACGCTCATGGGACGAAGCCAACCAACGAGAACTTTGCGACACCACCTATGGTTTCCACAACGTCTACAACTGGAACCTCAGCCTCTCGGCAAGCACCAAGCTTTATGGTTTCTATGTTCCTAACCGCAAGCTCTTTGGCGACAAGATTGTTGCCGTGCGCCACGTGTTCACACCTCAGGTTAGCTTCAGCTATGCTCCTGATTTCAGCACAAGCCACTATGGCTACTACGATTCATATCTAAAGACCGACGCCAATGGCAATGTGTCGTTAGTAGAATATTCTCCTTATCAGAACTCCCTCTACGGTGTTCCTGGCAAGGGCAAAACAGGTAGCATATCGTGGGACATCTCCAACAATATCGAGATGAAAGTGCGTAGCGACAAGGATTCCACAGGCTACCGCAAGCTAAGCATCATCGACGAGCTGGGCGCTTCTATGTCGTACAACATGGCTGCCAAGGTTCGTCCGTTGAGCGACCTTTCCGTACGTCTCCGCTTAAAGTGGTGGAAGAAATATACATTCAACATGAATGCTGTATTTGCCACCTACGCCTACGACCTCGATGAGAATGGTAAACCATACGTAGGCACACATACCGAGTATAGTCGCGGACGCTTCGGTCGTTTCCAGGGTATGTCACAAAACATCTCATTCACCCTTAGCCCCGACCAGCTGCGCAAATGGTTCGGTCATGATGACAAGGATGATGAAAAAGACAATAAGAGAAACAAAGACGACGAAGAAGGTATGGATACCGATATCGAAAGCAATGTCGACGACGATATGATACAGGCTCAGCGTGGCGCCAAAAACAAGAAGAAGGGTGCACTTGCCGAAACCGACGGCGATGGCTACATGGCTTTCTCTATGCCTTGGTCTATGACTTTCGGCTATGGTATCACCATGCGCGAAAATACAAGCGGCAAGTTCAACACCAAGACTATGCGCTATCCGTATAAGTTTACTCAAACCTTGAACGTGAGTGGCAACCTGCGATTGAGCGAGGGCTGGAACATCAGTTTCTCTTCTGGCTACGACTTCGAATACAAGAAAATGTCTATGACCACAGCCTCATTGCAGCGCGACCTCCATTGCTTCAACATGAGTTGCTCTGTGGTGCTTGCACCATACACAAGCTATAACTTCAGCTTCCGATGCAATGCCGCTACCCTCACCGATGCTCTGAAATACGACAAACGAAGCGGATACAGCAACGCCGTTCAATGGTATTAATCCACAGTTTATATAGATAAACCGCACACATCTCTACGAAATAGCAACGAGAATGTGTGCGGTTTTTCATTAAAAACCATAAAAAAAACGAAGTAGGCTTCGTTGCCCAATGAAGTAAGCTTCGTTGCCCAACGAAGCCTGCTGCATTTTTTAGACATAAATTTATAAAGACATGAACACTATTAAAACATTTGTATTAGGAGGAATTATCATTGCAATGGTATCTTGCACAGGCACAAACAAGTCGCAATTGGTAGGTGCGTATAGTAAAAGTTCTAAGCTGACAGCCAAAGACGATTCTATTTTCAGAGTTGCTGTTCTATCGCATAGCGATTTACTACTTAAGCCACTAAAAGTATCACGTCAGGTTGTGGCAGGCACGAACTACCACTTTGATTGCATCGATAATAACAATAAACATGTAGAAGTCGTGGTATACGAACCTCTATCAACTCAGGAAGAAGCTCGTATATTGAATATCGATGGTAAAGAATATACTAAATAATTAATTCCTCTGCATAAAGTTTTTCCACGTTTGTTTGAAATATTCTAATAGATATTGTATATTTGTAGAATAATAGCTTAAGCAAACGACAATGGAATCAACAGAGTTAGAGAAATATCTGAAATTGGCAGATATTGCCTACGACGGCAAGAATGGTGCAGAAGCTTATGAATATGCGTCTAAGGCATTAGAAATAGATATGACTTGTGCGCAAGCATGGTATATGAAAATGCTGACAATAGGTCAGGTTGCCAGTTTCCCGTCTGACCTTAGGGTTTTAGAAGCCATCACGTATGGCAAAAAGGCTATGGCTTTAGACCCTGGGCTGACGAATGATGTGTATAGCTTCTATCTCAAATATGCCATAGAACTTGTGCATATTATGACAAAGCTGATGAGACAAAACTTGATGTTTGACGATGTCATAAACCAAGAGCAGGCTTTTATTGAATTAAGAAAGGCTGTGCCTGCTGATGTTGTGTGTAATAGTCAGGAGCTTACGACTCTGTGCGTAGACCTTGCCAAGAGCTTGGTGGCATACGAGAATGCTATAGAAAAGGCTTGGAGCCAATCGCAGAAGAATGGCTATTTCACAGAGGCTAAGCGCCGTAGGTATAAGGAACTTATTCCGCTATTGCTGGAAGGTGTGCCTGAAGAGGTAATACAAAACACAACGGGCTTAAGCATCAAAAACAAGAATTCTGTAGCATCGGCAAAACAAAACAACAAACTCGTACAGAGGGGTTGCCTATGGTTTGTTGTTATCTTCATCACCGCATTTTTTGTCTTTGCTAAATGCAATAGCTGATAAAAAACAAAAGACTTTCAAATAATAACGACAAAACTGACGATCATATACAATTATTGATAATATGGTATAAATATTATCAAACAAGGTATTGTTTATTATTGTCAATGATTGTCGTTATTATAATTATTGTTGTTATTAACCTGAGTTCGGGATAAGCGACAGTCGTTTTTCTTGCTATGCCAGATTTCCGATAGATGCATATTACATTTGCCCTCCAACCAATATGGATGGCAAAATGCAGAATTGTAAAGTCTAAATGAAGTTTACTTTATAACAGCAAGCTGTCCGTCAACATTCTCTATGCAATAGTCAATGTTGATGGACGGCTTCTTTTCAAAGAAGCTATACGCAGCTAAAACAGAAAGGACATTCATTACGAAATATATCCTTTGTCTGCGAATAATTTTCCGAACACATTATCACTCAATCTGTTAAAAACATCTGTATTTCTATCGTCAGCATTCGCTTTCGTAAGCATAAAGTTAAGTAGTTCACCTCTCTCATTGCATATCAGGTGAATCTCTACTTTGTGCATGGTATGTTGGTGGTTATGTTTCAAAGAAACTGAAAAGAGAAGAATGGGGAAGTAAAGTCGTATCCCAACTGTCTGAATATATTCGCTCAAAGCACCCTGATATTAATGGATTTAGCAAGAGAAATCTTTATAACATGGTGATGTTTTATGATGAATATTCTTCAGAAACATTTGCTGCAACTATAAGAAAATATATGACAGACAAATTTATCAAAAGGTTTGCTTGAAACTTATCCCAACTCACCAATGATGTTCAAAGATACTTACTTTGTGGATTTCCTCAATTTACCAAAGAAACATAGTGAATCGAAGCTAAAGCATGGGCTGATTGATCACAGGTATGCACACCACCACGTTCTCCGAGATGCTCGAGTTGCCCGAGGGTGGCTACCTTATCGACACTCCGGGAATAAAGGGTTTTGGCACGTTCGACATTGAGCCTGAAGAGCTGACAAGCTATTTCAAGGACATCTTCCAGTTCTCCAAGGACTGCCGCTTCAACAACTGCACCCTCACTCATGAGCCGGGTTGCGCTGTGTTGAAGGCTGTAGAGGAGCATCACATATCCGCCTCGCGGTATCAGAGTTATCTGTCGATGCTTCAGGACAAGGACGAGAACAAATACCGCGAGGCGTATTAATCAGAATTATTTCTTCTTGGCTTTCGCATCGAATCTATACGAGAACTTCAGGTTTGCATAGTGATGCATGTAGTTTGTCGTAGTTTCGGTGCGCTGGAATGCCGAGTAGTTGTTGTCGTACCAAATATCATTGTTGAAGATATCGTCTACAAACAGCGACAGTCGGCATTTATTTTTGCAGAAACCGTAGCTTATGCTTGCCATCGACATCAGTTTATGTCCGTTCATCTCGGATGTGGCATAGCCCTTGCGGAAATCGTCGGACAGACGTATGTACATTTCGAATGGCGAGAGCTTGAGCGTGGCACTTATTCCAAGACTGTTGTACAACGGACTGCTGTTGTAGGTGTCGTCGTCGTAGCGGTAGCGGTTCCACTGCAAGTCGTTGAATAGTGTAAGCTGCACTTTCTCCGCCTCATACGACAGCTCCATATTCTCGTCAATGCCAAAACGTTTCTGCAGGTTGAGGTCTGGCACGGCGTTAGGGTCGTTGTTGTCGACAATGGTAAGGAATCCGTATGACTTGGATGTGAGCACCTTGAATTTGTTCATCAGTCGGAAGTATACGCCAATGCCTTGGTCGTAGTTGACTCCGAATTTCCACATGTCGCCACCCTTCACGTTCATGGGTTTCGACTCATACGCTCCGGTTGTAGAGTCGTAGCGGTAGAGTGTGGCTATAGGATTGATGTCCTTGTTGTAGGAAACGTTCAGTCCCAGCACAATCTGCTTGCGCAGCCACATGCGGTGGTAGTTGTAGGTAGTGGTGTGGCTGTGCGACTTGTGCAGCAATGGGTTGCCGGTTGACACAGACAGCGGGTCGGTGGTGTCGCGATAGCCGAGCGTGCTGATGAAGTCGGGCACAGAGGTGTTGTAAGCAAACGAGATGTCCATATTGCGCACACGGCTCATCTTCCACTTTAGGAATATCGACGGCTCATAGGTGTAGCTTGTGCGCACGGCAGTTGTGTCAAGCTGTCCGTAGCGGTAGTCGGCATTCTCGCGGTAGACATTCCAGTTGAGCTTAGGCATAATCATCAACGCCTTCGTCGGGGTGATGGTCGACTTCAGCGTGAATCTGTTCACCCACTTGTGCATGAGGTTGCTCATGGCATTTGCCTGGTCGAGTGTGGTAGGAATGCCGCCCACCACGTTCTGCTCGTTGTTGTCGGTGAAGAAGTTGCGTATGGTGCGTGTGCGTGAGTAGGTCACGTTGTCAAGGATGTTGACATACACCTTCTTGCCCAGCCAATAGTCGAACGACGCGCCAAGTTGGGTACTAAGCGCATGGTTGCTTCGGTCGTAGAACTGCCATACCTTCTCGCTACGTTTTTCGCGCAGATATTCCAGATCGCGGTTGATGTGTGTGTCCTCGTTGGCTCCATTGATGTATGTGTAGCCTTGGATAGAGAACGAGCCTTTCTTGCCGATGAAGTGCTTCCACGTGTAATCAATGTTTAATCCACGTGTCTGCTGGTCGCTCGACTGATAGTTGTTGTTGCGGGTGATGAGTCGTTCGTAGAGCGCATCGCCGGGCTTGGCAGCAAAAGCGTCTGCAAGTGAGTGGTATTTGAAATTGTTTTGGTCGTAGCCATACGATGCACCCTTGTCCTCGTTGCTGTTGCAGCTCTTCTCGTAGGTTGCCTTCACGTTCACTTCTATAGCGTTCACCGAGTCGGTGTAGGCGAAGAGTTTGGTCTCTATCTGTGGGGCGAGCTTGTGGCTGTAGCGGTAGTTATTCGACACGGCAAACGTGTGTTCCTTGTTGGGGAAGAAGGTTTCGGTCGACTTTCCAATAGTGTTCCAACCGTCGCTATGTCCCATGTTTGCGCTTATGTTCCATTGGTTGTTGGAGTAATCGCTTGCACCCTTGGTCTCCCAGTTGTGCTGATAGTTGTACGATCCATACTGGCTCTTGCCGTCGCCATCGATATTTCGGTTCATTGTAGAGCTCATGGTTCTGTCGATATAGCGGTTGGCATTGTTGGCCTGGGCATAAACCATCTGCGGGTCGTGGTCGCTGAGTCGGCTTGCCGTAACGTCGAACATGTAGCGTTTCTTTGTTTGGTATTGCGCTTCAACAGTGCCATACCATTTGTCGAGGAAACCAGGTTTCACCTGAATGTCGAGCACTTGGTCCTCCTCGCCTTCATCCTTGCCAGTATGTCGGGCCAGTTCCGACTTACGGTCGTAGAGCTTAAGCTTGTTTGCCACTTCGGCAGGCAGTTGGCCTATGATCTGGTCGCCGCCAAATATATCCTTGCCATTCATCATCAAACGTATTGGCTTGTTGTTCCAGTAGAGTTTGCCGTCGCGGTTCTCCACTCCCGGCAACTTCTTGATGAGTTCGTCGAGGCGTGCTCCTTCCTTCAGTTTGAAAGCCTCAGGATTGAACACGATGGTGTCGCCCGCCATAGTGATGCGCGGAATCTTTGCCGTAATCTCCACCTCCTTAAGCATTAGGGCAGTAGGCTGCAGCTTGATGAGGCCAAGGTCGGTAGTGTCGTTCACCTCTTGGCCGTAAGAATAATCCACCTTGCGGAAATTCTTATATCCGATCATGCTGAATTTGAACATGATGCGTCCTTCCCATCCACTGTTGAGATAGAAGCAACCGGTGCTGTCGGTCTCAGTCTGATTCTGCATCGACCATCCTGGCTGAGGATTCACCTCGCTGAATATGTTTGCTCCGATAAGAATCTCGCCTGTCTCAGCGTTCACAATCTTTCCTTTGAATGTGTCGGCATGGCAAAGTGCCGACTGCACAAGGCAGAACACCATCACAAAGAGGAGTTTCTTAAGAAAATTTTTCATGAGATTATTGTTTTTATATTTATATTCGTTTGTTTCGTTATGTTACAAAATATTTAATATGACTACCGATTAAAAAGTTACAGAATTATTTTGTATTATAGACGAGTTTTGTAAACATTTTGATGAGAAAATGCAGGAAATCTACTTGAAGACATTACCCACTCCTAATGGTATGGGGAGGAGGCATATTCACGCTGCATTTATATTGTATAAAACACTCGGTTATCCCAAACTGGGGTATTATTTATAATCCTCCGTCAACAATCCAGATATGTTGCTCATTGTCGTTACGAATTGCTATATGACGCTTCTCACGATTGCCTTCAGCGGTGGTTAGCGTATAGAAGACATAAACACCGACATATGATGAGTCTTTTCGTGTTTCAAAAGCGGAGACTTTGCAACCCTTCAGTTTATGGATAAGTTGTGGAAGAATAGATTTATAATAGATAAGGGCTTCTGCTGCTTGGCTATCTTTATCGGCTATTATTGCATTTAGAATGCGCTTAGCTGCTTGTTGAGGGGTCTCATTTTGCAATTGTTTTAGGCGATTGCTTGATGTGGCTCGCTGCTCCGTTATGTCAGTCCATTCTGCGGTTGGCAGACGAGTGATTTCGCCCTTGTTAAGCATCACATTGTAACGGATATTGTCGATATGTAGCAACAAAATTTTCTTACCATCCTTGATCACCCACAGCTTCACGAAACGCAATAGACCATCGTTCTTGGTAAAGGTGTTCTCTACGATGAGGCGACAGTCATCCATTTTTCCCGTCTCAAAGAGTTGTCGCAAGTCACTATTTTTTTCAACACCATCAACTGTCAGAACTATCGTACTATCGCTCTCCACCTGCGTCATCTTGTTCTCATTCGATAGCTTGATGGCTGATTTTTGAATAGTCAACAGTCGTTCTGGGAATATTAGATTTGCGAAATGTTCCAAGAAGTCAGATTCTTGACTTCCTTTAAGATATAGCACATTGGGTATCCACATATATTGATTTCTGCCATCTGAAACAACAGTACGACCGTTAGCTTTCTCTACGCGATAAAATAAGAAGTCGTTTTGTCTTAACAATTTAATATCTATCTTCACGAATGGCATTGCAGGGTCGAAGGTTGCGAAATTTTCTTGTTGCGTGGTGCGAGCGTATACCTCCATCTGGAAACTACCAACGTTCTGTACGCTTTGGATGCTCTGTTGCAAGAAGGTGAGTTTAGCATCGTCAGCGACAGCGGGTGTTGAAAACAGATGATTCCATCCAATAACGAAACCGAAAAGAAAGATGGCTACAGCCGCGGCATAGCGCCACAAGCGATGTGTGATTTTTGTCTTTCTTATATTGGCAGTATCCAGAGGTTGTAGAATGTTGAAGGTTTTGCGCAGGTCGTCGTAATAAGCCTTACAGTCATGACAGTTAGCCATGTGTTCGCGCAATTGAGCCTGAGCCTGCATATCTATGTCCTTGTCAAAAAGGTCAACCACCTTTTCTTTGAAATCATTGCAATTCATAATCTTGTCTTTTAGTCGTTGTTAATTGTTTTTTTCATACCCTTACGGAGTTTCTCTAATCCATATAAGAAGCGAGACTTCACCGTTGGGAGCGGTAGTGAGAGAATTTCTGCGACCTCTGCAAAACTGTTATCACCATAGATTCTGAGGCGGATAACTTCTGCCTGTTCATCAGGTATCTCTGTCAGCAAATGGACTATACGTCTATAGTCGACCTCGTTCTCATGGTCTGAGGTCTCGACAACATCCATTCTCTTGTCCAATTGGATAGTCTTAACTCTATTGGTAAGTGTTTGCCATTTGGCACAGATGTTCGTCAACGTACGAAAGATATAGCTACGTAAGTTGTTTATCTGTAGGTCGTCAGTATCAGCAATTCGTGTGTGCAACTTCAAAAATGTATCTTGCAACACATCTTTAGCATCATCCTCGTTGCCGAGTCTGTAGCAAGCATATCTCAGCAGATGCGCCCTTTCGGCTTTGAATACATCTGCGAGTTTTTCTTGGGTGATGTCATTTGTTTTCTTCATGTTTTGTTTGTTTTAAAGATGCATCTACCATTAAGACCCCAATAGGCACAAAAAGATTTAAGTAACAACAACTTTTTTTCATTTTATCATCATTTTTTCTAATGATGATTATACTACTATAGATTAGCAAATACAAAAATATAAAAATCTGACATTTTATCATCTTGCACCTTATTATATTAATAGCATTTATATTAATGTTGCAAATTTAATTATATCCTTAGATTTAAATACATTTATGCGCCAAAAAAGAAATCTATATCCTCAAAAACTTGTTTTTATTCCCTCATATTAAAATCTCCTGCCCCATAAATGCCTATCTTTGCATAAGATAAGCTGCACCTCAGCATAATATCCAAGCAAGCTTGATATTCTGCGTTCGGTTTGCATTATCTTTGCAATCTCATTACATCAAATAAATGGTAATAAAGAATAAATATTCCATAACAGGAGGACTGAAAAATGGATAAGTCTGTCAATTATATGGAGGCTTGGAACAAGTTAGGGGAATATTGCCAGAAGCATCATATTGATTATGATTGCCCTGATGCTGAGTACATCAATATCTATCACGACAATCCTACGACAACTCCTGCTGAAGCTTGCCGCACGGATGTTTGTATCGCAGCTCCTATCATAGAGCTGCTTCAGCCCGAGGAAGATGTTAACATCATTACGATTTATGGCGGTCGCTTTCTTGTTTACCGCTATCAAGGACCGTATGAGAATCTGGCAGAAGTAAACGCCAAGGTTTATGGTGAACTCCTTCCTGCATCTGGCGAGAAGGTGAAGTTGGGAGGCGGAGTGTTGGAACATTGTCAGATGTTTGAGCGTTACCTGAACGATCCGGAGACAACTGCTCCAGAGGAATTGCTAACAGAAATTTGGATTCCGATAGAATAGTTTCTCGTTTCTGGCATTGGCACACTCGCTTCTGCCACGGCTAAAAGACTTTTATAAAGAGCCATTCTGAGGTAGAACTGGAGGAAAGCCAATATTCGGGAATATTGTTAACCTATAAATATAACATGAGGGTGTGTCAAAACTCCTAATAACTTCCATTTTGACACACCCTCTTGTTGTTTGTTATCGTTACGAATGACATTACCATAATGCTACTTTTCCAATTCCTGTCATTTCAAAACTTGCAGAAATTCCCATAGCTCTAAATACTTTAGCTATTGTAGCAAAGGTAATGTTATTCCCGTTTTCAATACGAGATACTTGAGACTTCTTTACGCCTATCAACGCACCTAATTCTTCTTGGGTAAGATTCTTTGATTGACGAGCTTTTTTAATAGCTTCACCTATCAAAAAAGCATTCATATCAGATTCATATTGATTGCGCAACGGAGCTCCCTTTTCACCAAGAACCTTATCTAAGGCTTCATCTTCTGTGTAAAAATTCATTGTTGCCATTTTTATTTTCTGTTTTTTGTGTTAAAATATTCTATTCGTATATCTTCGGCCCTTTTTATTTCTTTAGAAGGAGTTTTCTGAGTTTTCTTTATAATTCCATGAGTTGTAACAACTAATGTATCATTCTCTGTATCCCAAAATGCAAAGATTCTGTAAATTGAACCACTATATTTGGTTCTAAACTCCCAAATATCGCTTCCTTTCAATTTCTTGAAAAGCTCGTTATCTATAACATATTTACTCTTATTGATATTAAACATGATTTTCTCTTTTACCTTTTCATTTAAGGAATTGAGAAAATCAAGAACCTCCTCTGAGTATATGATTTTAAATTTTGGTTGTTCAAACATATTCTTTGCTTTTAATGTTACAAAGATACATAAAAGTATATATATATGTAAACAAAAACAGATTATTTAGTCTTTTTTAATTGAAAGAATGTATGTTACAATGGAAATATTATACGATTATTTTATTATCCCATTATCCGTATCTCGCAGGTTTATTCTCTTTTCCACCGACTTATGCTTGCTGCCTCTGCTCAGTCGCCATGAGATGTTTAGCGACACTTGGTTGCCATTGGCATTCGAATAGCCCACAATATGCTTATATAGATTGTGGTTGAGCAATTCGTTCTCGTACGACTTGTAGTTGCTCTTGAATGGATTTACCCATGACAAAGAGAACTGCAAGTCGCGCCATGCGTAGGCTGCTTTCAATACAGAATAGGCTCCGTTGTAGCCTTTAGATTCACCCTCTAAGAATCTATTGCCATTATCAACATAGCCTTGCAAGGTGAAGTTGCCGAGATAAGCCGTGATGCTACTGGCATAGAACCATGAGGTGTAGCAATGTGTATAGTCGTAGCCGAAATTGAAGCATCTGTAAATTCCTCCATTAGCTGCAATCTGGAGCTTTTCGGGCAAGAGCCAATAGCTGGCGTACGCATAGACATCCAGTACATCAATCTCCTTTTGGTTTATCTGGGTATAAATAAACTGATTGTCGTCCGTTCGCTCATAGTGAGCCATATTAGGTTTTAGACATTGTTTATAATAACCTTCAACGAAGGTCTGCAAGCGACTTGTGTTGTATGAAACACGTAGGCAATGCTCCATATCGTGCGAAGGTTTCAGGTCGGGATTGCCAACTGTCCATTCCATACTGTTTGTGCGAACCATAACATCGCTCGTCATAGCTATACGCGAAACTTTGTCCTGCATCTGATAAGTATATCTCAGCTGCATGCTATTACTAATCTGATATGTCAGAGATGCCTTTGGATGGAAAGTCCAGAAGTTGTATCTGTGTCCGTTCTGAGTGTAATGAATGTAACTTGCACCAGTTCCTAATGTGTAGCTAAAAGGTTGGAGCATGCCCTTGATTTCGGCAAAGGCATATAGGCGGTTGTTGTTGGTCTTGGTCAAAGACGAAGCATCACCAAGATAGTTGTTCTTGATGTACTTATAACTGTTATTCAAGCCAGTAGAGAAAGTGAAGGGCTTCAGTCGGTTCTCGTAGATTACCTCTGTAAGCAGAGAAGCCGTCTTGCCATCCACATTATATTTATAAGGTGTGCCCTCGTCATAATAACTGCTTGTCTGTGTGGAGATATACGTGGATACAGCATTTGCGGTAACAGACTGACATGGTGTGAGCTGACGGAAGAAGTAAATATCCAATACGGGCGAATAGCTCTTGGCTTTCGCTCTACTTGTTGCTTTATATTGGCGAGTGCCGTCCACAATGTCCTTAACAGTATAATTGTCGGGAGTGTTGTTGAATGCTCCGTTCAATGATGCCTGAAAGACTGTTGCCGTTGAGTCTGACCAGTTATAGGTAAGTTTTGCATCATGCGATATGGATTTACGAAGCGACTCCACATCGTTTCGTTCTATTGTATAGATACTACCATCTGTCAAGGTGTAATCTGCCGACTGCCTGCTCTTTTCGCCTTTGGTTTTATACCCGCTCACGTCATACGAAAACGATAATTCGCTCTTGCCCTTGTTCCATTTACCATAAACCATGTCATCGCCCTGCAACGTGGTAAGCGCCGATGTAAGGTCCATACCAACGGTATATCCGCTCCCGTTCCTGCGTGTTACGATATTTATGACATAGGCTATGCCGTCACCATAACGAACGCCGGGATTGTTGATGAAGTCTATCTTGGAGATGTCCTTTGGATTGAGAGCCAACATATCCGGTTTGCCAACCACGATACCATTTATTCTAATTTGAACTCCTCCCCTATTGTCGATGGCAGTAATAGAATGTCTGATGTTGTCGATACGAAGATTGGCAAGTGTGAGTTTCTCAAGAATGCTGTAGCCATTGTTAGAAGCTTGCTTCTGAGCATCGGTAGGATAAATTATCATACCGTCTGCCTTGTTCACAACCTTGGCTGCTTTTACTGTCACTTCGTCGAGCGTGATAGTCTTCTCCACATCCTGAGCATAAGCACAGAATGTGGAAAAGAGAATAATAGAAAATGTAATCAATCGTTTCATTTGCACCTTGTTTTTTGTTTTTGGTGCAAATTTATGTTCTCCTTGCAAGAAAGCCAATCATCCAGACTGACATTTCCCTGACAATTGGCTGACAAAAACCTATCTATTTGATTTTCAAGCTATAGCTCTTGCCTCTATCCGACTCTATCTTCAGCATGCTATGAGCCTCTATAATAGGTTTTATGCGTTTTATCAGAGTATAGAGCGTATCGTTGGCATCAGGTTTCTTGGGCCATAGTCGGTCGCAAATCTCCTGTTTGGATAGTGTATGAGTGTCTTTTCTCAAAAACATTTCGAGCAAGGAATGCTGCATCGGGGTAAGGTGAATCTGCTCGCCCGATTGCGTCATAAACATATCGTTATCGAACACTATGCCTCCATAGGCCAGACCTTGCGCTATCAGCTCAGGCCTATTCCTCCTGACATACCACAGACTGCCCAATAGCCACAGCATTCCAACCATGAGAAGAGAGCCTGAAGCCTTTTGGTCAGACAACATGAATGTAGTTGCAAAACCACAGTTAGCCTCAGCCACAAGCTTAGTCTCCAAACGTCCATCCCTACGCACAGTACGCATGGCTATACCTGCCGTATCTTTCAGTTCGGCAATGGTGAGACAATTGCGATAGCAGCGAATAGTATCTGTAGTAACTACATTGTCAGGCATTTTTGCAAGCACCTGCTCCAAAGCTTGGTTCACATCCTGTGCTATCATATACTCAGTTCTGCGATAACTATTAATGCTTGAACTTAATGCACAAAGCATAAGGAAGCAGAAAACTATGTATGGAAGAGTTTTCATTATTTTCACATTATGATATACACTTTTCAACACATAAAACTGTCGTCATGTTACACTTTTCGACACATAATACCGTCGAATTATAACACTTTTCGACACATACTTCTATTGCAAAGCTACACTTTTAGACACATACAGCCAAAAGAAGCACCTCATTTCTCCACTATATTAAGATAATTTAATTTATCTTTTACAATAGACGATTTTTAAATATCAAAACAACAAAAGCACCAACCGCATATTCTGCAACCACCAATATTGGTTTGCGAATATGTGATTGATGCTTATATTTTTATCCAAATCATTTTTTAGATTTGGAGAATAAGCCCACACACGTGTGGATGCTTACTTCTTCGTGGATGCTTACTTCTTCTTTGTCAGTACATATAGCTTAGCCATTTCGCCCTCAGGCTCATTGCCAAGCGAATCGATCATAATGATGCTGTTGGCATCCTTCACCTTGTAGTAAGAAGTTTCACCACTCGATGGACGAGTAATCTCTACCACATTATTTGCCAACACCTTGAAGATGCCGCTTGCCTCGTCGTGACCATCCTTGCGCTCCAAATAGTCGGCAGAATACTGGTATGTGCTGTCAGCATTTAGAGTCAATACGGTCTTTATTCCTGGGCAATCAGCAGCAGGGAGAGTACCCTCGTAGGTACCAACGAGCGACTCTATAGCTACGCCATCAGCAGCAAGCGAATCGTTTTCTACAACACTCAAGCTATCCTTACCTGTCTCATTACCTGTTGTTTTGCCATTGCATGACACAACAAACAACGCAGCAACAACTGCTGCCATTAAAACTAATTTCTTTTTCATTTTTCCTACTGTTTTTCCTTAAATTAATGTTCTTGTTTAGAAGTAAGAGAAGTTATCACTCACATTGGTCGCTATAAGCTAAAATCTCTACTTCCAAAAGATTTTGTCTATAAACTCATATTTCTTTTCCATCTGAGCGTCAGCCTTCACCTTGGTTTCTACATCTATCTGCATTACAGGTGCTACGGCTTTACCATTTGTAGCAGGCCACTCTGGCAAGCCTAAGCCATTAGGGTTGCCAGTCTTCACGAAGTTTACATAATACTGACTAAAGATGTCGCTAACCATATAGTCTTCTGGTTGCCAATCAAACACACGGTTGGTAGGCAATGTAGCCATAGCATATTCGATATCTGCTGAATGCACGGCACCCTTGTCTCTACGTACAGGTGCTGCACCTTCTTTAGCATCCACCACTCCACCAGCCAAGGCTGCCACCTTGCCCTTGATAGCCATAGCAGGACGAGGATGACAATAGCGATAGCGATAAACAGGCTGTCCGCCAGTAAGCTTGTGCATGTTGCCCCATTTCCATGTGGCATAGTCGAGGAACATATCTGACGCAAGGTCTACACCAGGCTGCTCCAAAACATCCTTGTCGCTATTGATGCCATACAGGCGGAATAGCTCATCGATATTTTCTTCGCCAAATAGAGCCTTTGCACCTTCTTTCAGGTTCTCTACCGTTGGCTGCTTACCCTTGAGTACAGCCCCAGGAGTCATCTCTTGATTGTTACCACCAACGAGCAAAGCCACCTTAGTCTGATTGCCCTTAGCAAACACCTCGGTAGGCTGTTCGGTAAGGAAATAGCCGTCTACATTATAGACCGGAAGGGCTCTAACGCTTGCTAAAAGCATGAGTTCTTCGGCAGGCATAGCACGAAGTTCGTTGAGACATTTCTTGCCAGCATCCTTGCCCACCTTCTTACCCGTTTTCTTACCTTTTTCTAATAGTATCTTCTGAGCAAGAGCCACGCCCTTGTCTTCAGCTTCTTTCAAGGTTGCAATCTTCTGGAATCCCATCACCGAACCGCTCGAGCCCATAGCCTGAGCAAAGAGTCCTTGACATAGAGGCGATGCCATCAAGGCGCTAACCGACATAGAGCCAGCCGACTCGCCAACGATAGTGATGCGATTTGGATCGCCACCAAAAGCTTCGATATTGTCCTTCACCCATCGTATGGCTGCCACCTGGTCCATGAAACCATAGTTGCCCGAACCTTTATAATCTGTTTCTTTCGACAGCTGTGGATGAGCAAAATATCCAAATATACCCTCACGATAGTTGGCGGTGATAGAGATGATGCCCTTGCGAGCCATAGCGTCGCCAGCATATCGAGCCTCGCTACCGCTACCAGCCATAAGTCCTCCGCCATTAAAATATATCAGCACAGGCAGATGTTCCTTCATGGTCTTGGCAGGTGTCCATATATTAAGGTATAGGCAATCCTCGCTATTCACCTTGGTTCCGAAGTTCATATCTCCGTATATTGGTTCCTGCATCGGATTTGGTCCATACTCTTTAGCCTCTCTCACTCCATTCCAATGAGCCGCAGGCTGTGGAGCCTTCCATCTTAGGTTGCCCACAGGAGGCGCAGCAAATGGTACACCTTTGAATACTGTAATGCCCGAAAGGTCTTTTCCTTCGAGTACACCCTCTGTAGCCTTCACCTGCGTTTGTGCCATCATTCCCATGGCAGGCAGCAACAAGGCTATCGACAATAATAATTTCTTCATAATTAGTTATAGTTAGGTTTTGCAAAGGTATGATAAAATATCTCACGCCACTCTTTTTGCCCCACTCTTTTTCGTGTTATTTTGTTTTTTTATAAGTACTTATTACCTTTCTCCACACTTTTTCTAACGAATAATCACTCAAACTCCACACTTTTTCTAACGAATAATCACCCAAACTCCACACTTTTTCTAACGAACAGCCAAATAAAAGGGATGTCTTTTCATGCTAAAGACAAGCATTTATGCTATTCGCCTCTATATAGATAAATGAGGATAACAAAGCTACCCTTTGTATTAAATCATATTATTCTCTAAGTTTTTTACTAAAACTTAAGTAAATGTCAATAAAAAATAGTACCTTTACGGCAACAAAAACAACAAAAAGAAATACAATAATATAATAAAAGAAATACCAAGAATATGATAACAGGCGAAATAAAAAATCAGATAGACCAGATATGGGACACATTCTTTGTGGCTGGAGTCACCAATCCAATCACAGTATTGGAGCAGATGACTTACATCTTTTTTATGAAGATGCTCGACGATAAGCAACTGCAAGAAGAAGACAACGCACGCGACTTCGATGGCGAAGTAAAGAATCCTACATTCCCTGCGGGCAAGATGTGGCTGAATCCAGATACCAATCAGGAAGTACCATACGAAAGCATGCGATGGTCTGTGTTCCGCAATACAGGCTCTGAGAATATGTTCAATATGATTCGCCAAAATGTATTCGAGTTTATCAAGCATATCGGTACTGGCGAAGAGAGCGCCTATAGTCGATACATGAAGACTGCCATATTCTTGATTCCAAATGCTCGCACGCTTACAAAGATTGTAGATGGTGTGGATGCACTCGATATGAACAACCGCGATGCCATGGGCGATGTGTATGAGTATATACTTGGCAAAATGGCTGCCTCTGGCACTAATGGTCAGTTCCGCACACCTCGTCATATCATCCGCATGATAGTAGAAATGATGGAGCCTACACCACAAGACTATATCTGCGACCCTGCCATGGGAAGTGCAGGATTCTTGGTAGAGGCAGTGAAATATATCAAAGAGAATCACGAGACAGCATTCTATGCTGCCGACGAAGTGCATCATATCAAGACTTCCTTGATTAATGGCTACGACACCGACCAGACTATGCTCCGCATTGGAGCCATGAACTTGCTGCTCCACGATGTTACAGCACCTCAGCTGGCATGGCGTGATTCGCTTTCCGAACAGAATGAAGATCAGGCTTGCTATAGCTTGATTATGGCAAATCCTCCATTTGCTGGCAGTCTCGACAAAGGCAATGTGAACAAGAAGATTCTGGCTTATGCCAACACCACCAAGACCGAGTTGCTTTTCTTGGCTCAGTTTGTTCGCTCGCTTGAATTGGGTGGTCGTTGTGCCAGCATTGTTCCAGATGGTGTGTTGTTTGGCACATCAAGAGCCCACGTCGCCATTCGCAAGGAGATAGTAGAAAATCAGCAGTTGCGTGCTGTCATCTCTATGCCGAGTGGAGTCTTTAAGCCTTATGCTGGCGTATCTACCGCAGTTCTCATTTTCACCAAGACCAACTGTGGCGGCACCGACAAAGTGTGGTTCTACGACATGAAAGCCGATGGTTTCTCGCTCGACGACAAGCGTTCGCCCATTGCCGATAATGATATTCCCGATGTTGTTGCCCGCTTCAAGAACCTTGAGGCAGAGGCTGACCGCAGTCGCAAGGAGCAAAGTTTCTTCGTACCCGTAGAGGAAATCCGCCAAAACGATTACGACCTCTCTATCAACAAATATAAAGAGGTGGAGCGTGAGAAGGTGGAGTACGAACCCGTAAAGGATATTCTCGTAAGATTGGAAGAGACTGAAGGCAAGTTTCTGAAGGGATATAGAGAATTGTGCAAGATGCTGGAAGAAGATGAAAAGAAGGAGGAAATGGTATGAGAAAAGGATGGGAATATAAGAAGCTGGGGGAAGTGTGCTGCCCCAAAAGCAAAATTCAAAGGGCAACTAAATGTTTTGGAGGTTCAGATGAAATATTATATATAGATATTTCTTCAATAGATAACTCGGTACAAGAGGTAAATAGCATAACTTCTTTTACGATGAGTAATGCACCTTCACGAGCACAACAAAAAGTTGAATATGGAGATATTATCGTATCGACTGTTCGTCCTAATTTGAAAAACGTAGCCTTTATCAAGCAACATGATTCAAATCTTGTAGCTTCCAGTGGCTTTTGTGTACTTCGCACTACTGATGGTATTGAACGCAATTATCTATTCCGGTACATCACAAGTGACATATTTACACAACATCTTATGAAACTTACAACAGGAGCAAACTATCCTGCCGTAAGAGATTTAGATGTAAGAGATTCTACAATTCCTCTCCCACCCAAGTCCACTCAACTTGCGATAGTTTCCGAACTTGACAAGATTAACGAGTTGATTCGTTTGAAGAAGGAGCAACTTAAAGATTTCGACAATCTCGCACAAAGCCTCTTCTATGAGATGTTTGGAGACCCTGTAGAAAATGAAAAGGGATGGGAGGTGAAGAAGTTGGTTGAAGTATCTTCACTAATAAATGGTAGAGCATACAAACAAAATGAATTATTAAATGAAGGAAAATACAAAGTTCTTCGCGTAGGTAACTTCTTTACTAATAGCAACTACTACTATTCCAACTTAGAATTAGATGACGAAAAGTATTGCTATAAAGGAGATTTATTATTCGCTTGGAGTGCTTCATTTGGAGCTTTCATATGGGATGAAGGCAAAACTATTTTTCATTATCATATTTGGAGAGTTCTATTTGATGAGAAAAATTTGAATATATACTATTATAAATACCTTCTGAATACAATGACTAATTTTTTCATGAATGACGTTCATGGAATAGGAATGGTACATTTGACCAAAGCAGGAATGGAACAATACAACCTTCCTCTCCCTCCCCTCCCTCTCCAGCACCTCTTTGCCCAGCGCATAGAGCAGATAGAGCATCAGAAGGCTGAGGTTCAGAAAGCTATTACCGACCTTGAAACCTTGCTTGCATCTCGCATGCAGTATTGGTTTGAATAAAACTATATGTAAGCATCTGTTCAGAAATAGTATTATAAATGGGTACATTAATATACGCAAGGACGGGCTGAACCAAAGGTCGCCGGCGCGAAGCGGAAAGGCAAAGCCCAACAAGCACATAGCCCAGGGCAAGCGAAGCGACACCCTGGGTCAAAGCACATCCGTTAGTGACGCCCTGTAAGGGCATAAGCATTAATCCTTATGTAGATTTTGCTCAATGACTGTGCCATATTTATTACGCTTTTGCCCTTAGCAGGGCGTCAATACTATGGCAATTCATAACCCAGGGTGTCGCTTCGCTTGCCCTGTGCTATGCGCTGTTGCCCTTTCAGGGCGTGCATTATCGGCTGCGTCTCAGCAATTCAAGCAAGCTTGATTACATTCGACTTGCACGATAATTCAGCCCGATCAAGGCAATAATGGTCGATAAATATGATTTTAAAGGAGAAAATGGTCGATAAATATAATTTTAAAGGAGAAAATGGTCGATAAAACCATTATGATTTAAGATATATAAAACAGAACATATAAAAAGAAATAACGATATATGGCTAAGAATTTTGATTATATCCTGCTTTTAACAGAAGAGGTGCCAGGCTTCAAACGCTTGCACGAATACTGCGACATGGCTGAAACATTGCAGGCAACATATCCTGAGGCTTCAGCCAATAGTTCGCGCAAAGCCTTGGAATGGCTTGTGAAGAATATGTTGAAGATGAAAGATGCTCAGATGGATGAGCATGAAACACTCAACGATTTGCTTCATAAGCCAGAGACTTATGCTTTTATCAATAATGATGCGAAGCTGGACGATGATATCCGTCTGGTTAGAAAGATTGGAAATTCTGCAAGCCATGATGGTGGCGAACCTGTAAAGAGGGTAAAGGCTTTCCGCTGTCTGCGTGCACTATATAATGTGGTGGCAGGATTCATGTATCGTTGGGGAGCCATGAAGAGTATCCCCGCTTTTGATGCTACGATAATTCCAGGAAGAATAGATGGTCCTGTGCAGACTACATCGCCAAGTCCACAGGTAGAGCCAGATGTGGTGAATAGTGTGCCTAAGGAGAATGTAGAGCATCCAAAGTCGCCAATTATTCCAAAGGAAAGTTTGGCGAGCGAGGCTATCACACGCAAGTATCTCATCGACTATATGCTCATAGAGGCAGGATGGGATGTGCTCGAAGTGAAAGGCGATGTGCAAGGTGGCAAGGCTTGCATAGAGGTTGAGGTTGACGGCATGCCAAGCAAGTCGGGCAAAGGATATGCAGACTATGTGTTGTTTAGCCGTGGTGGCAAGCCATTGGCTGTGATAGAGGCTAAGGCTGCGACTCATGAATTGGAAGAAGGTCGCCGACAAGCCATACTTTATGCTGATGCCCTGGAACACAAGTATGGTGTAAGACCAGTAATCTATTATACAAATGGATTTAAGACCAATGTGATTGATGGTCTGGGCTATATGGACAGACCTGTATACGCCTTCCACTCCATGGACGACCTGGAACGATTGATTCAGAAGAGAGGTAGGGCAAGGATTAGCAATCTGAGCATTAATGAGAATATCACCAACCGCCCTTATCAGCAGACAGCCATCAAGAGTATTGTGGAATGGCTGAATCAGCAACATCGTCGTGGACTGCTGGTACTTGCCACAGGTACAGGCAAAACTCGTGTCAGCATTTCGCTCTGCGATATATTGATGCGCAACGACTGGGTGAAGAATGTGTTATTCTTGGCAGACCGCACGGCTCTTGTCAATCAGGCACATAAAAACTATGAGGCATTTTTGCCTAATGTAACAATGACGGTTTTGAGCGAAGAGAAAGAGCCTAATATGAAAGCACGCATCATGTTCTCTACCTATCAAACCATGATAAACTATATAGATAAGGAGGATAAGAAATTCACCATAGGAAAATTCGACCTTATTATTATAGACGAGGCACACAGAAGCGTGTTTGGAAGATATGGCGCAATATTCAACTATTTCGACTCTTTGCTTATTGGGCTTACTGCCACCCCACGCGACGAGATAGACCGCAGCACTTACGACTTGCTGCAACTGGATAATGGAACACCAAACTATAGCTACGACTATGAGGAGGCTGTTGCCGATGAATATCTTGTGCCATACAAAACGCTGCAGTATCATTCCAAGATTATGGAGACTGGTATAAAATGGGACGATCTGCCTAAAGAACAGCAAGACAAGCTCGAAGAAGTATGGGCTTACGAGAAGGCATTGGCTGGCATGAGCGACGACGAAGAATATCATCGCGACATAGAGTCGAAGGAAATATTCAGCTATCTTATCAACAATAACACCATAGACAGAGTGCTACAGGAGTTGATGAAGAAAGGACTGAAGGTGCAGAGCGGAGAAGAAATTGGTAAGACCATTATCTTTGCTATGAACCACCTGCATGCAGAACAGATAGTGAAGAGATTCCGTGAGCTTTATCCTGAAAAGGGAGAACAATACTGCCAACTGATAGATAACTATGTGAAATATGCTGGTGCCTTGATTCTTGATTTTGAAGAGCTTGAGAAGATGCCACAGATTGCCGTTAGCGTGGATATGCTCGATACGGGCGTAGATGTGCCATCGGTGCTGAACCTTGTATTCTTTAAGCGAGTAAAATCAAAGATTAAGTTTATGCAGATGATTGGTCGTGGCACCAGACTATGCCCAGGATTATTTGGCAACAAGGATAAGAAGGTGTTCTACATCTTTGATTGGTGCAACAACTTTGAGTATTTCTCTGTACACACAGAGGGTGCTGACCCTGTAGCAGTAAAATCGTTGACCGAACGCCTCTTCTCGCTTCGCCTGGATATAGCCTTTGCATTACAGTCGGCAGAACATCAGGAAAGAGAAGAAGACAAGAAACTGCATGATGAATTGAAGGATATTCTGCATAGCCAGGTAGACAGTCTGAGCATGGCAAGAATTGACGTTAGAGAAAAAATAGCTAATATTGAGCCATATCGCAACAAGGAAGCATGGACTTGCCTAAGCGAGGTTGATTTGGCTAAGCTAAAAAGCATAGCCTCTGTTTTGCCTCGTCCTAACGAAAACGAAGCTGCCAAGAAGTTTGATATTCTGATGCTTCATCTACAGTTGGAGAAGGTAGACAGCATGGTGAATGCAGACAAGTGCCGCACAAGCGTTATTGCTATAGCCCGGCTGTTGGAGGATAAAATTACGATACCTGTAGTAAAGGCTCGAATAGACACTATTCGCGAAGTGCAGACCGTGCAGTTTTGGGAAACAAGTACGATAGATATACTGGAACGTGTACGCAAGGAGTTGCGCGACTTAGTTCATGTGCTTGAAGAAGGACGTGACGACCGCAAGTTCATCATAGATATTGAAGACACCACATCGTCAGATGACGAAGCTGCAAGAGTAGAGTTGAAGGCAACATACAAACAGCGAGTGATAGAATATTTGGCAAACCATACCGACAACGCAACTCTGAACAAGATTCAGAATTTCGAACAGCTAACAGCAGCCGATATAGAAGAGCTACAGCGCATATTCTGGGAGGAACTGGGCACACGCGAGGAATATAACAAGGAAACAGGAGGCAAACGCTATAATAATAATGTGGCTGCTTTCATCCGCGTAATACAAGGAATAGACCGCAAGAAGGCATTAGAGAAGTATGGGCAATTCATCAAGTCTGCAAATCTGACTTCTGAGCAAGAGCAATACCTGAAGAATATTCTCGACTATATCAGCGTGAATGGTGACATTCTGCTTAGCGACTTCATGGAATATCCATTGAAGCTTTATCGTTGGCGCGATGTCTTTGGTAGCCAGTTTGTAAGTCTCAAAGACTTTATCCGCGAAGTGCACAATGTGATTTCAATTACTGCTTAATAACAAAAAACTATCGAGTGCAAAATTATGCGATAGTTTTGCACTCGATAGTTTTAGAAGCTATAGCACAGACGAAGAGCAGCGGCGGTGAAGTTGTCATCGTCGTTGGAGATATATTGGAAAGAAGGTAGAATGGAGATAGAGTCCGAGAGTTGGCGCTTGAATGTTAGCTCCAAGGTGTATTCCTTGCCCTGCTGATAGCGTGCATAAAGCCCCGACAAGCCACACTCGTTGCGGCTATCTTTATAGGTGCAGCCTGCAGCTGCATATCTATAGCAACAACTCTCGCGAGAAGCATTTTCTGAATATTGCAACATGGCAGTAAGGCTCTTGTCGGCTATTGACCATAGCTGTTGCTCACCATATACCCACCATGCGCAAGTGGTCTTGCTCTTAGCATCATCAGCAGACGAGAGTTCGCCTTGTTCGTCTACAGGGAATTGGCGAGTGTGTATGGCTGCTCCAGCAAAATATTGTCCGCCCGAATAGGCGTATTCCAACTGCGACATATTAAAGATGCCATCTTTCTTTGGTCGCACAAGGAAAGGATTATCATGACGATTCCAGCCATTATAGCCAACTCCATTATAGATGCTGTTTTTAAATGTCCAACCACCTTTGCTGATATCGAAATATAGCGTGAGTCCTGAATAAGGATAGTTGGCTATAGGATAGCTTGCGGCTATGGTTGGGAATATGCCACAGGAACTATTTAGAAAGAGCGCTGTGGCATCAGAGGTGAAGAAATCTTCGTTCACATTCCTCACGCCAACAAATAGATGTCCCTGTTTCCATTCGTGCATATAGCCAAGCACGGCTATGGCAGCCACATTGTTGTCGGCTTCGATATTCGAGAAGCCTTGCCAATCGCCAAGTATGCCATCATTGGATTTAGCCACATGGAGTGTTGCTGCTTCGAATGCTCCTTTACCATTATTCAACGGCAGGTTCATCTCCAATCGAAGCAGATTAAGCCAATTAGTTTTTTTGTTCATATCCCATTGCCACTCCGTGGTGTATACGCCTCCAAACTCTTGGGCGTGAGACAGGCAGAAACATAAGATACATGTGATAAATAAAAGTATACGCTTGATCATTTAATCATTTTCCTTTCTAATCTTTTCAATTCTTTTACTTTTTTACCCTTTTTACTTTTTTACCCTTTTACTTTTTTACCTTTAAAAGCGGTTGCAAAGATACAATTTTTTCTTCCATTAGAAATCTCTAATGTCGCATTAAAGCCTTCTAATAGAGTTAATACGTGGCAAAAATCTATATAGAGTAATTTTGCAGTCATGAAAATCTACAGATATTTTTTATTTACCTTAATTCCGCAACACTATAATTTAACTTTATTTATAAGTTCCTGAGCAACA
>ENA-OYWJ01000219-OYWJ01000219.1-human-gut-metagenome-genome-assembly--contig:-NODE-219-length-29924-cov-17.461649_pt1 | contig 29924 bp, 33 predicted proteins | sample MGYA00244169_ERZ653395 | MGnify/ENA primary metagenome ERZ653395 (study PRJEB26926, sample SAMN06165120) | human gut metagenome | biome: ENVO:00009003; feature: ENVO:2100002; material: ENVO:00002003...
AAAGAACTAAATTATAAACAATTGAAAATCAGCTGGGACTAAGTGCCCAGCAGTGCCTTCTATAAGGAAAGAAAAGGTAGAATATTTCTTATTAAGATTTTTGGCTATATCATCCCATAAAGAATCTTTCTGCATAGCCCCAACTATAAAAGAAGGGTCTTGCTGATAAAATGCATAAACAGCTTTTATGTCCTCATTATCCGGAAAAGCATCATATATATCTTTTACTTTCGCCTTAAATACTTCAAAGTACTTACGTATCTTTTCCATATCCCCCTTATCGGAATAACCAAATACATATTTACAATTGTCATACAAATAGTTTGCAACAGGGGCACTTGACCGGCTAACACTTTTCTTAACAGCATATTTACATCACTGATTACCAGTGACTATTCATTTTAATCGGTACAACCTTTGTTTTTACAAGTACAAAGAATGTAGGGACAAATGCAAATCGTTGTATTTCATCGCTTTGCATATACGTGTTGTACCGCCTCTTTTCAGCCTTTTTGTGGAATGTCCGCTATCAGATTCAACGTGTTGAATGATAGGAAATTTCCGCATGGATGTTACAGAACGCTTGCTGAATACAAAGGTAGTGCTTTTCTTGGAATTACTGCGGTTTGCGGTGGATTTTTTGCGTTACAATTATTTGATATGTTTGATTCACTTGAAAAAGTGTAGCGCAATGAGTGGTATTCGTTGGAAAAAGTGTAATGGAGCTGAATTATTCGCTTGAAAAAATGTATGAGCGTAATACAGTACCTCTAAAAGATACAAACAAATTATACCCTTACTGGTATATTATTGGTGTTTTATCTTAATTTTGCATCCGAAAGGGTATAACATTAAAGGTATTATGCTATGGATATATTAAGTCTCACCAAAGTAACATCATTGTTCATCCTAACTTTAATAGAAAGAGACGATGGACAAAAGAAACAAATTTTGGAGACGCCAACAAATGGCACGTGTATTTAAGGCTCGCATGATTCTTTATGCTGCTTACGGACATTGTATCATCCGTGAGGATGGAAGCCATTATGAACATCCTCATTGGTTTGAATTGGCTAAAGACAAATGGGCGCAAGTTTACAAGACTACGGGAACTCCGTGTAGCTGCTGGATGTGCAGGGGTATGGAATATGACCGTAAGGAGTACAAAAAAGAGACCCAACGAATTTATATGGAATCAATGGAGTAGCCCCAATGAGTAGAAACTGAATCTGTGTATTTATAGCATAGGTTCAGTTTTTACATATAGCACATAGGAAAAAGGAAAATGATATTTTCTCAGGAAGTGATGTCGGATATGAAATATATTTCCTAATTTTGCATCGATTTTTGAAACAATATAAAAACTAACAATGCAGAGAAATAGAATGAACATATTACCAATGGTCACAATTTGGGGCAATAAATGCTTTGAATCTGTGTCGAGTGTTCATGTTTTCGGCATTGAACCTCGTATTGTAAATACTTTCCAACGAACATAGCAATAAGGTACATATTATAGTGCTTTAAATTAGAATAGAAACAAAAGTAGTTGGAGAGTCCTTACCAAACTTTCCAACTACTTTTGTTTTATACCCATCTGTGGCAGTTGCCTTTGTGATGCTCCTCTGTCTTTTCCGTCTGATGGGTACTGATAACTTGATTATTAACGTGCAGTGATGTACATAAATTGAGAAGAAATGAATTATAAATTTGATGGCAGCAAGGTGTTCTTTACATCAGACACCCACTTTTATCACGGAAATATCATTCGCTTCTGCAACAGACCGTTTAAGGATGTGGAAGTGATGAATGAAACTATCATCTCCAATTGGAATAATACAGTCGGTCAGGATGATATTGTTTTTCACTTGGGTGATTTTTGTCTTGGTGGTTCAGCAGAATGGACTAAAATGCTTGACCGATTGAATGGCAGGATATATTTGATAATGGGCAACCATGATTTGAAAAATATACGTCAAGGCTACATTGACAGATTTGAGTATGTAGCAATGCAGATGCACATAGAGGTCGGCAAGCAGAGGATATATTTGAACCATTATCCTTTCCTATGCTTTGATGGTGGATACAAAGATGTGTGGCAATTATTTGGGCACGTTCACACAAGGATAAACAACACTGGAATTGACGCTGCCCGGCTTCAGTATCTCTATCCAACGCAATATGATGTCGGAGTTGACAACAATAACTTTATACCTGTATCATTTGAGCAGGTCAAAAGGATAATTGAAAAACAAGTAGAGCAATTTCATAAGAAATAAAAAAGGAGGTTTATGTATGAGTGAATATACAACGGTCTATTTAAGACACAAAAATATGCCTTTGTTGAAAAAGAAAGAGCATCCGTCTCATGAAGAATGCCAAAGTCAATCTAAAGAAGATTTGATGAAAGTCATTCGCGAAGTAGATGAATATAACAAATAGGTTGTAAAGTCTTTGGGGTGTAAATTGTTTTATCTTACTACTACCCCAAGTCGTGAATTGACTGTGCTTCCATGTAGTCCATCTCCAAGTGTGCTGACAAACGTCCTTCTTGATGAGGTTTTATACTTTTACAAAGAAGAAATCGAACATTGTAAAAAGGCTATTGCTAAGAACAAGGAAGATATTGTCAGATTGGAAACACGAATAGCAAAAGCGACTGTCGATTTGTATGATAAAATTAACAAGGAGATAGACAACTGCTATGAGAGCATAAACTTTGAGGAAGAAGAACTTGAACACTACCAATTCCTGTACAATAAATTTTCTTTCTTGGAGGGTATTATGGACAATGAATCGAATTTAAAGAATTATGAACTGATTTATACAAAATATTGACAAACCCGAAAAATATGAAGATACAATATATGAGCGACCTGCATTTGGAGTTTAGTGATAACAGCAGGTGGTTAAAACATAATGAATTACCTGTAACAGGTGATATTTTGGTTCTTGCCGGAGATATATTTTACTTGAAAGACAAGGTCGCACCTTTGACGAATTTCTGGAAATGGGCATCTGCCAATTATCGACAGGTGCTCATTGTACCCGGAAACCATGAGTATTACAATTATTGCGATGTGATGGATAGAGGATTGCAATGGAAATGGATGTTCAAGGAAAATGTAGGGTATTATCAAAATCAAGTGGTACGGATAGATGATACAGATTTTATCATGAGTACTTTGTGGTCTCAGATTTCTCCTGCTGATGAATATTTTGTATGGAAGGGTATGAATGATTTTCGTCAGATAATGTATCAGGGTAAATTGCTTCAAACGGAGGAGTTCAATAAGATGCATACTTCCTGTTTGGATTTTATCAAGCGAAGTCTGGCGGAAAGTACAGCAAAGCACATTGTGGTTGTGACACATCATCTTCCGACATTGGAGGTGGTAGCCAATCATCATAAAGGTTCTGTTCTAAACAGTGCGTTTGCCACAGATTTGAGTGGACTTATATTTGACAACCATATAGATGCTTGGATTTATGGGCACTCACACACCAATATTGATACTGAAATAAATGGTACAAAAGTGGTTTGCAATCAGATGGGATATATCTTTCAAAATGAACATATAACCAATGGCTTTGACCCAAGTAAATGTTTAATCTTGTGATAGGTGATTGCTTATCCTATAATTAATCTTATGCCTCAATGTGTCATATAGTAAATAAAAACGAATGGATTTATATACTATATGATATGTTGAGGCTTTTGGTTGGGCAAATAGGTATGCTACCGATATTCAGAATAAAGATCTTGTAGCGTATCATAGAATCCCCAACCACAATCCGATACGCTTTCGTTCCACTTTCGATTGAACTATCCCAATTTTTCGGATAGTTGCCTCTTTTTGTATGTTCTCCTGATTCGTAAAACTGTCCAAAATGTTAGTTGATAGTTCGTGCATCCACTCCAAGCAAATCAGCCATACGTGTTAAATGTATATTCTCCACGTTGCAAAATGAGCCAAACTCTTATTTGACCATTTCAACCGTATGGTTAAAATGGTCTGCTGTATTGAGTCCTTTATGATTGGCTATCGCAATGGATTTGTTTATTGTACGTGTGAATTTTTGATAGGTACTATAACCTAACGTAATGCACAAATCACGAGAAGTCCAATACTCTGAACCACTTTCATTTTGCTTTTTTATCTGCTCAAAATCAGAAGGGATAGGGGATATGCTACTTTCTTTCATCATCCTTATTACATTTTAGAATTGCGAAAACTTACTTATGCAAATCCGGTCTCAATTCCATATTATGCTTCTTGATAATTTCTTCCATAAGAGAGCCTTTCGGGACTATTTCATAGGAATAGGCTCTTTCAAATGCTTGTCGTCCGGCATCTGTCATAAGTCCTCGGTCTTCAAGATTTATACAGCGTTCTTTGTTTGACTCAGTCCAATGACTTCTTTTGCGACGAGGTGAAAGCCGTTGTGCGAGACGTCCGTCAGGCAATTTCTTTATAGTTGAATCAATCCATCCGAAGCATAATGCTTCCTCAACGACCTCAAAGTATGGAATACATTTGTATGTGGGCTGTTTAGAGCGTGAAGTGATAACCCAACACGATTTCGCTTGGTTGTGGTTATCCTTCAGCCAATTCCTTAGCTCGTTGCGGTCTGTGAAGTCCAGTAGATTGATAATTTCCATTTCTGCCTCTTGCTTGTAATTCAATTGTTTTGATGAATGTGAGGTATAACTCATTTGAGTATTGCCTTTTCTTAATGCAAATATATGCTATTATCAAATATAATTCGCTATATTTGCACTATAAAATCGAGTCAAAGAATGAAACTGAATAGAATAAAGGCTGTATTATCTGAAAAAGGTATATCTCAAACATGGTTGGCTAAGAAACTCGACAAGAGTTTCAGTATGGTAAATGCTTATGCGTGTAACAGGATTCAACCGAATTTGGAAACGCTTCAGCGGATTGCTGAGATCCTACAGGTTGATTTGAAAGATTTGATAACTGATAAAAAAGAGAGACAACAATAGAATTAATAGGTCTGATGGTTTTGGTTTCAGTTGTAATCTATGAAAATTAGAAAAACATTGGATGTCAATATGCTAACTATTTAAGAAAAACAATTTAATAAGGCAAGGATATGGCAATACAAAGCGAAGCTGCTTTAGAGAATGGACTTATCGCCACTCTCCGCAAAATGAACTACGAGTATGTTCAAATTGTGGAAGAGGGAAATCTTATGTCTAATTTCAAACGTCAACTGGAAATCCATAATAAAAAGCAGTTGGCGGAATTAGGCCGTACTGAGTTTACCGAAGCTGAATTTGAAAAGATACAGATATATCTTGAGGGAGGAACACGATTTGAGAAAGCCAAAAAACTTCGTGACCTTTTTCCTTTGGAAACAGAAAACGGACAACGTATTTGGGTAGAATTTCTCAACCGTCAGCATTGGTGTCAGAATGAGTTTCAGGTTTCCAATCAAATCACGGTGGAAGGTCGCAAAAAATGTCGTTATGATGTAACGATTCTTGTCAATGGTTTGCCCTTGGTGCAGATAGAACTCAAAAGACGTGGCATCGAACTCAAACAGGCTTACAATCAGATACAGCGTTACCATAAGACTTCATTTCATGGTTTGTTTGACTATATTCAACTATTTGTCATATCCAATGGTGTGAACACCCGTTATTTTGCCAATAATCCTAATAGCGGTTATAAGTTCACGTTCAACTGGACGGATGCAGGAAATGTGCCGTTTAACGAACTTGACAAATTTGCTGCATTCTTTTTTGATAAATGCACGTTGGGCAAGATGATTAGCAAATACATCGTGCTTCATGAGGGAGACAAATGCCTGATGGTGCTTCGCCCATACCAATTCTATGCCGTGGAAAAAATCCTCGACCGTGTGGTGAACTCCAATGACAACGGTTATATCTGGCATACTACAGGAGCCGGAAAAACGTTGACTTCATTCAAGGCAGCACAACTGGTTTCAGAATTGGACGATGTGGATAAAGTGATGTTTGTGGTAGACAGGCATGACCTTGACACGCAAACGCAATCGGAATATGAGGTGTTTGAGCCCGGTGCTGTGGATAGCACAGACAATACCGATGAGTTGGTTAAACGTCTCCAAAGCAATTCCAAAATTATCATCACCACGATACAGAAACTCAATACAGCCGTTAGCAAAACATGGTACAGCACGAAGATTGACGAAATCCGCAACTCTCGTATCGTGATGATTTTTGACGAATGCCACCGCAGTCACTTTGGTGACAGCCATAAGAACATCATGAAGTTCTTTGTGAATGCGCAGGTATTCGGTTTTACCGGCACACCCATATTTACGGAAAATGCGGTAGACGGGCATACAACCAAAGAAATATTTGGTAATTGTCTTCACCGTTATCTGATAAAGGATGCCATTGCCGATGAAAATGTATTGGGTTTCCTTGTGGAATACTATCATGGTAACGAACAGGTTGGAAACGGAAGTGAAAACCGCATGACGGAAATAGCCAAGTTTATCCTCAATAACTTCAATAAGTCCACATTCGACGGGGAGTTTGATGCTTTGTTTGCCGTCCAGTCAGTTCCTATGCTGATACGCTATTACAAAATATTCAAAGAACTCAATCCGAAAATCCGCATTGGGGCTGTGTTCACATATGCAGCCAACAGCAGTCAGGATGATGAGCTTACTGGAATGAACTCAGGGAACTATGTAAGTGAAAGTGTTGGTGAAGCTGACGAGTTGCAAGCCATCATGGACGATTATAACGAGATGTTCGGTACTTCGTTCTCTACTGAAAATTTTCGTGCCTACTATGATGACATCAATCTCCGTATGAAGAAGAAGCGTGCCGACATGAAGCCGCTTGACCTCTGTCTGGTGGTGGGTATGTTCCTTACTGGGTTTGATTCCAAGAAGCTAAACACGTTGTATGTGGATAAAAATATGGAGTATCATGGCTTGATACAGGCGTTCAGTCGTACCAACCGTGTGCTTAATGAAAAGAAACGCTTTGGTAAAATAATCTGCTTCCGTGATTTGAAAAGCAATGTTGATACAGCCATTCGTCTGTTCAGTAACAGCAACAACCCAGAGGAAATTGTTCGTCCGCCATTTGAGGAAGTAAAGACAGAATATCAACAGCTTGCTAAGGATTTCTTACAAAAATATCCCACTACTTCAAGCATCGACCTTTTGCAAAGTGAAACGGATAAAAAGGATTTCGTGTTGGCGTTCCGTGATATTATTCGCAAACACGCAGAAATTCAAATTTACGAAGATTACGATGAAAGTGCGGATGATTTGGGTATGACGGAACAGCAATATATGGATTTCCGAAGCAAATACCTTGATATATATGACAATGTGATTCCAAAACCACAGCCATCTGCCACGCCTGCATCAAATGACGAACAAGGTGGAGAGGATGCGGATGGAAGTTTGGAAGACATCGATTTTTGTTTGGAGCTTCTGCATAGCGACATTATCAATGTGGCATACATCCTTGAACTCATTGCAAATCTTGACCCATATAGTACAGATTATGCCGAACGCCGTCAGTCCATTATTGACACGATGATTAAGGATGCCGAACTGCGAAGCAAAGCCAAACTGATAGACGGTTTTATTCAAGAAAATGTGGATGATGATCGCGATAATTTCATGGCCGGGAAACAAAAGGCTGATGGTACTTCCGAATTGGAAGAGCGGCTGAACAACTACATTACCAAGAAGCGTACCGAAGCCATCCATACCTTGGCGCAAGAGGAAGATATTGCTCCCGAAGTGCTGAATCATTATTTGTCAGAATACGATTATGTACAGAAAGAGCAAACAGACATCATAAAGGATGCGCTGAAAGAGAAACATTTGGGATTGATAAAAAGAAACAAGACATTAAAAAGGATTGTTGACCGATTGCGTTCGATTATCCGAACATTTAGTTGGGACTAAAAAATAAAAATAATATGAGCGAAGAATTACAACAAAAACTCCGTGACCAGCTTTGGGAAGTGGCTAACCGTTTGCGTGGCAATATGTCGGCAAGCGATTTTATGTACTTCACACTGGGCTTTATATTCTATAAGTATCTGTCTGAAAAGATAGAAAATTTTGTAAATGGTGAATTGGAAGATGATGAAATTAGCTTCAAGGAGCTATGGAACATGGATGACGAAGATACCGCAGAATTGCAAGAAGAGGTAAAAGACCTTTGCCTTTCAGAAATCGGCTACTTCATCGAACCTCAATACCTGTTCTCGTCTGTCATCGAAAGTATCAAGAAGAAAGAGAACATTCTCCCGATGTTGGAGCGTTCACTTAAACGTATTGAGGATAGTACCCTCGGACGTGACAGTGAAGAGGATTTTGGCGGATTATTCTCCGATATAGACCTTGCTTCACCCAAATTAGGCAAAACAGCAGACGACAAAAATACACTGATAAGCAACGTATTGTTGGCTCTTGACGAAATCAAGTTTGGCGTGGAAGCCTCAGAAGAAATCGACATCTTAGGTGATGCCTACGAGTATATGATTAGCCAATTTGCCGCAGGAGCTGGAAAGAAAGCCGGAGAATTTTATACTCCGCAAGAGGTGAGCCGTATATTGGCTGAGATTGTAACTATCGGCCATGAGCGTCTGCGCAATGTCTATGACCCGACTTGTGGCTCAGGCTCTCTACTGCTTCGTGCGGCGCACATCGGTAAAGCTGTAGAAATTTACGGTCAGGAAAAGAATCCGACCACTTATAACTTGGCTCGCATGAATATGTTGCTGCATGGCATCAAATTCAGTGATTTCAAAATAGAGAATGGTGATACACTGGAGGCAGATGCCTTTGGCGATACCCAATTTGATGCAGTAGTTGCCAATCCTCCTTTCTCAGCAGAATGGAGTGCGGCAGACAAATTTAACACCGACGACCGTTTCAGCAAAGCCGGACGTTTAGCCCCACGCAAGACAGCCGATTACGCTTTCATCCTTCACATGATATACCACCTTTCCGATGGTGGTACGATGGCTTGTGTTGCTCCTCATGGTGTTTTGTTCCGTGGTAATGCCGAAGGTGTAATCCGCCGTTTCCTCATTGAGAAGAAAAATTATGTGGATGCAATCATTGGTCTACCTGCCAACATCTTCTATGGAACATCTATACCAACCTGTGTTTTGGTACTCAAAAAGTGCCGTAAGGAAGATGACAACATCCTCTTTATTGATGCAAGCAAGGAGTTTGAAAAAGTAAAAACTCAAAACAAACTTCGACCCGAACACATCAAAAAGATTGTTGAGACCTATCGTGACCGTAAGGAAATCGAGAAGTACAGCCACCTTGCTACACTGCAAGAGATAGCAGACAATGACTATAATCTGAATATCCCTCGTTATGTCGATACCTTTGAGGAAGAAGAACCTATCGACATCAAAGCTGTAATGGCGGAGATTAAAGAACTCGAAGCCAAACGAGCCGATCTTGATAAAGAAATCGAAGGCTATCTGAAAGAATTAGGGTTAGTTGACTAAAATTAGAGGCAATGGCAAAGCGATTTGAAATACGGAATAGTACGGCTGAGTTCCTTATCTTCGCTATTGAAGGTAAAGAAGAGGGCATACAAGTGATGTATCAGAATGAAACCATTTGGTGTACTCAAAAAGCAATGGCCACTCTGTTTGACTGCTCAACAGACAATATTGGACTACATCTAAAAAACATCTACGCCAGTGGTGAGCTACAAAAGGAATCAACTACCGAGTTTTTCTCGGTAGTTCAAACAGAAGGCAAACGGCAAGTGAATCGTAAAACTTTGTTTTACAATCTTGATGTCATTATTTCTGTTGGGTATCGTGTAAACAGCATCCGCGCTACCCAATTTCGTCAGTGGTGTACCTCCATCATCCGCCAGTTCTCTATCCGTGGCTATGTGATAGACAAGAAGCGTATGGAAAATGGCTCATTCATTGGTGAGGACTATTTCGAGCATTTGCTGGCTGAAATTCGTGAGATTCGGCTGAGTGAACGCCGTTTCTATCAGAAGCTCACAGATATTTATGCCACGGCCATTGACTACAACCGTGATGCACCTACCACACGATTGTTTTTTAAGAAAGTTCAAAACAAAATGCACTATGCCGTACATGGTCAAACAGCAGCAGAGCTAATTGTTAGCAGAGCCAATGCCGAAAAAGAACACATGGGATTGACCACATGGGAGAAAGCCCCCAACGGAAAAATAGTCAAGACCGATGTAAGTATAGCAAAAAACTATCTGAAAGGTATCGAATTGGAAGATATGGGGCGTTTGGTCAACTCTGTACTGGATATGGCAGAGCGTATGGCAAAGCGTCATATTCCGATGACAATGGAAGATTGGGCAAAGCGCATAGATATTATCCTTGAAGCAGGTGGTGATGCAATTCTTCCAGATGCCGGAAAGGTTACGGCAGAGTTCGCCAAGGAGTTTGCTGAGAGCGAATTTGAGAAGTATCGAATCATTCAGGATCGCTTGTTTAGCTCTGATTTTGACCGATTCAATAATGGCGATAATTTATTGCCATTTGATATTAATCCTGATTAAGAATAATGATTATGGCAAATAATAACGAAAATAAAATCCTCAATGTTCCCCATTTGAGATTCCCGGAGTTTACGGGGGAGTGGAAAAAATGTGTACTCCAAGATGTAGTCGCATTTTCCAATGGGAAAGCACATGAGAACTGTGTAAATGAAAATGGAGATTATGTTCTTGTGAATTCAAAATTTGTCTCAACAAACGGTCAAGTACAAAAAAGAGTAACATCACAATTATCTCCTTTGTGTAAATCACAATTTGTTATGGTTATGAGTGATTTACCTAATGGCAAGGCTTTAGCAAAATGTTATTATATTGAAGATGATCACAAATTTACGTTAAATCAACGTATATGTTCTTTCACTGCAAAAGATAGAAATATCAGCAGATTCTTGATGTACCAAATTAACCGCAACAAATATTATATGAGGTTCGATGATGGTATTAATCAAACTAATCTAAAAAAGAGTGAAGTATTATCGTGTCCTGTGTTCATCCCATCAATACATGAACAAGAAAAGATAGCTACAATGTTACATCTATTAGATGAGCGTATCGCTACCCAAACCAAAATCATTGACAAGCTACAATCCTTAATTAAAGGGCTTGTGGTCACCCATTATTCCACGAACCCTCATACAATTAAAGCTAAAATCCGTGATTTGGGAGAAGCATATTCAACTATGTCTATGTCAAAAGAACAACTTACGGCAAATGGGAATCCGTGTATCTTTTATGGCGAACTATTCACGATATATGGTTGTGTTATAGATGAGGTAAAGAGTAAGACACATATTAAAAAGGAGGTGTCAACATTAAGCAGAGGACGGGATTTATTGTTTCCTGCATCAACTACCGTTGATGCTCTTTCTCTGATTGTGCCATCGACTTTGATGGAAAAAGATATAATCTTGGGAGGTGATATGTTTGCCATTAAAATCTCGCAAGAATATAACCCTCTATACCTAAGCTACTATTTCAATTATATTGCCAACAAGCGTTTGTCTAAGTATGCCAAAGGAACAACCATTATTCATCTACATTATAATGAAATCGCAAATGTGGTCGTTGAACTTCCAAGCATAGAAGAACAAGGCAAGATTATTGCAGCTATACAAGGATACACAACAAAACTTGACATTGAAGAAGCCTTGCTTGAAAGAATTTTAGACCTAAAACAGTATCTATTGAGGCAGATGTTCATATAAACATCTGTCCTAATAAATACTGTTTTTGTTGATTGAATGACGCAAGAAGTCCTTGCTCAACAAAGAGTTTGCTCTCCAATTTGCCAAGTACATTTGCCACATGCTTTTGTTCTGCAAGTGGAGGGCAATATATTTTGGCTTTACCATAATCTTTGAAGTAGATATGTGGTATCGCCATACCAGTTTTGTACGGTTGAAAGTTGAACACTGACAGCGCAAAGTACAGATACCGCAAATCAATATTACCTATGGCTGTAAGATAGTTAAGTGTGCCAATTACCGAAAACTTGCCTTGTGCGTAGGAAACTGTACCAACACCCGAACCATCCTTGATTACCAGTATTGCATCGCTGCTCATTTGTGGCACATCTGTATAACCAACCAATCCATTTGCCCCAAATACTTTATACAACCCATTAGGCAAAACTTCGCTCTCTTGAAGAGTTGAGCTATGACACTCTAAACACTGAGAAATTGCAATGTTAGGCTTTCCTTTGGTCGTTAGCGCAACTGCAAGCCCTTTAATTAAGGATTGAGTATCAGTAATGTCCGCAATTAGAAAGAGGAGGTTCTCCTTATTAAAAGATGAACATACAGAAAGTTTTGAAATCAATCAACTTCTTACCTATGAGCAACCCACTCCATATATTGTTGCAAATGATGAATACTCCAAAGATACGACCTTAATTCCAGTTCTAACTGCTAATAAAGGTTTTATTCTAGGTTATACAGACGAGGACTTTGGTGTATATCAAAAGGGTGAGTGCATAATCTTTGATGATTTTACAATGGATGCAAAGTATGTTTCATTCCCTTTCAAGGTCAAATCGTCAGCAATAAAAATACTCACAGCACGGCCCTGTGTAAATCTTCGGTTTATGTTTGAATATCTATCATATTTAGAACTTAAATCCGAAGAACACAAAAGGCATTATATTTCAGAAATAGCGTCTCTTGTAATTGAAGTACCTTCATTAAAAAGGCAAAACAAAATTGCCTTCCTAATGACTTCATTGGATAATAAATTGACTCTTGAAGAAAATGCAAAGTTAAGATATGAGGATAAAAAGCAATACCTACTTTCGCAGATGTTTATATGAACATTTGCGAAAGTAAATATTGTTTCTGCACTCCCAAGTTGATTACATACATTTCTTCATTTTCAATCTTCATTTGAAAAGCGGAAAGTAATGTTATTAGTTGCTGTTGTTTATCTAATGTGGGTACAGCTATACAGACTTTTGACAAATCTTTCTTTTGAATATTAGGTAAGCCACTACCTATTCGGAGTGCCATTATATCAGTTTCTTTCCATTTCAAATAGTGAAACAAAAATTGTGTAACAATGGATGAGGTTGGCTTTATACGCAAGGAGTAACAATGCCCACCACTCCAAAATTCGGAGCTGTTATATTGAACATAGCCACAAGAATTGCCACCCTCACTTATTGAAATGGTATCTGCCTCAGTGTTATAACTGTCATAAAAACCTGACGGTGCTATACCGCCATTCATCACATAGTACTTTCCACTTTCACTAAGTTCGCTTCCATTGATTTGTTGTCCTTTGATTATTTCAGCCAAATCGGAAAGAGCTTGTTCTTTTCCTTGCAAATTAGAAAACAGCTTATGATAAATTGCGGACTTTAGTTTTTTCAAATCCTCAATGATTTTGTTTTGGGTTGCGATGCGTTCGTCCAATAGACTAAGGAAATAGCCTATCTTGTTTTGTTCATCTCGGCTCGTTGTGTAATTGGGCAACTTCTCAAAATTCGATTTGGATAGTATGGGAACGGCTTGTACGCCCACTTCGGATAAATAGCGAGGGAAGGCTCTACAAATAGCATAATATACAAAATCACTATTGTTTTTGTCATTGACTACTACCGAATTAATTTGTTGGTTTGAAGACATGGTTTCTGTTGCCATTCCCATCTTTCCTATTGTAGAACCGATACAGGTAACTAAAACACTTCCCTTAGGAACATTTCTTGTCTTCTTAAATCCAGACAATGATAACTTAGTCTTTGTGTCCGTAACATTCTTGTTAATTCCTAAATCAGCAGGAGAAGCCCATAAATATGAACCGTTATTGTAATATTCTGCATTGTTTGTTGGTGGGGTGTTTCCAGTAACTACTTCCCCATAATCTTGAATTATACATTTCTTCCACTCCCCACTAAACTCCGGGAATCTCAAATGGGGAACATTGAGGGCTATATTTCTCTAATTATAGACACTAATAAATGTGATTATGAACAAAAAGACAATTAGAGAAATTGCGGATGCTTGGCGAGAAGACAAACAACCGTATGTAAAGCAATCGACATTAGCAGCCTATATGTTGATCTTAGAGAATCATATCTTGCCATATTTTGGCAACGATGATACTCTCAGTGAGAAATCCGTACAAACATTTGTGCTACAAAAGCTCAATGCAGGTATGAGTGCTAAATCCGTTAAGGACATTCTTATCGTGCTTAAAATGGTGATGAAGTTCGGAGTAAAAAACGAATGGATGAGCTATTGCGAATGGGAAATCAAATACCCGCCTACTGAAACAAACAAGGAGTTGGAAGTGCTTACTGTAGCAAACCACAAGAAAATACTGGATTATATCCGGCAAAACTTTACGTTCCGAAACTTGGGCATTTATATCAGCCTTAGTACCGGGCTGCGCATCGGAGAAGTCTGTGCGCTACGATGGAGCGACATAGACATAGAAGCCGGAACCATCAGTGTACAGCGAACCATTGAACGCATTTATGTGATTAAGGGTGATAAAAAGCACACCGAGCTTGTCATCAATACTCCCAAAACCAAAAACTCTTGTCGAGAGATTCCTATGAGTAAGGAACTGATTTCAATGGTCAAGCCACTGAAAAAGATAGTCAATTCTGATTACTATGTGCTGACCAATGAGCCTTCTCCCACTGAACCAAGAACCTACCGCAACTACTACAAACGCTTGATGGAGCAACTTGGCATTCCCAAGTTGAAATACCACGGTCTCCGGCACAGCTTTGCCACTCGTTGCATAGAAAGCAACTGCGATTACAAAACAGTAAGTGTACTATTGGGGCATTCCAACATCAGTACCACCCTAAATCTTTATGTGCATCCCAATATGGAACAGAAAAAACGTTGCATAGCGAAAGTCTTTAAAGCGTTGGGAAAGTAAAGTCATATCCGAATGACTTATTTTCATAATGGAGCATATCGATAAAAATTAAGGAGAGGAAAAATCCCCTCCTTAACCTTCAAATCAAGTGTCAGACATTCAAATCCTTCATCGCCAATCCATAATTATCCTGTCCGAACAGGTCTTTATGGATGAGCTTCAAACCGAGTGTTTGATAATACTTATAGTCATCACCTTCGGTACAGAGGTATCTGTAACCGTAGCGTGGCATGTACTCTTGGAAGAAACGAGCCAAGTCTTTCAGGCTTTCGGCTTGGTTCTTCTTGAAGTTGCTGCGCACAATGATGATGCTCCAGTCGGGGAAGTTGCCCCTTTCACAACTATACTCCCAGAAGCGGATGTAACAGTCTAAATCACGCTCACGGATGTCCACACAAAAGCCATTGGCATTTTGCATCACGCTACAACTGTTTCTGTAGCCGAACTTCTCACACAAGTAGAGATTGAAATCAAGAATCAAATCTTTTTGTTTCATAATTGATTGAATTTAAAGTATTAATAAAAAGTGGATTATAAATGAAAGCCTCGCTTACGCTTAGTCTTTTTCTTTTTCATCAGGCGATTGAACTCGGCTTCTTCTGCGGCAGTGGCATCGTAGGATGAACTGCCATTCAACAGACCAAGACCGATGCTTGAACCATTGTCGGAATGGGAAACGCTTTGCTGTATTTCTTCATCTTTATGCGTGAATCCTTGCTTGGGGTATTCAAATGAAGATGCACAAGCATTCTGCTCCAATCGGTTGTCAATATTCAAATAGCTGAACTCACGGCTGACCTTTGAGCCGGAGAAAGAAAAGCCGTTGTACTCAAACTTGACACCCTGTATTTCCCTTGTAGTCCGGCTGACCTTGAATTTCATATCAATGTTACGGTCGGCAAGGTTTTCTTTCAGTTCATCCCAACTTTGAGCTTTGGGCAGTTCCTCATTCAACGCTTTGTATATCTCGTGTTTTGCCCGGTCGTATGGGCGCAAGCGTTCCTCCTTGATATGGTCCTTGCCGTTGGCAAAGTGTAAGCGGTATTTTGCCGTCAGCATCTTACACGCCTTTTCATTTCTGTGGAAGTCGTTCTTGTCGCTAATCGTCTTACCGTCATTATCCACCCGATTGAAAACGATGTGGCAATGCGGATGCTCACGGTCGATGTGCCGGGCGATGATGTACTGCGTGTTTTCGATGCCCATCAGTTTCATGTAGTCGTGGGCGATTTGCAACATCAACGCATCATCAGACTTCAAGCGTTCGCTGTCTTCAGGAGAGAAGTTGAGCGAGGTGTGTCCGACAATATTCTTTACCTTGTCGTTGAGCAATGCCTGTAATTCAAATTGCTCCGCCATCTGTTCGGGTGTACCATCCACTCCGGCTGCTTCCAGCAATTTGGATTTCTCCTCTTTGAGAACATAGCGGACACAGCCACCGAACGATGTCCCTTTTGTCTGCTTACCTATCATCTTTCAGTTGCTTTATGAGTTGGTTAATACGCTGCGCCATCTCCTCGCATCTTTCGGCAACGGCAAAGAATCCGTAGGTGTTTGCCTGTTTCGCCAACTGGTTGAGGTTGGTACTTTCACCTATCAACTGACGGATGATGTGAATATGCTCTTTCGTGATTCGCTCACGTACCGTTCCGTTCTCAATGAGCGAACGGATGACTGCGCTTTGGGTCTGCTTGCTCCGTCTACAAAGCGCACCGAGCCATGCGAATTGGTCGTGAGACAGACGGAGTGTTATCGTATGTTTCTTTTCCATTTTGAATTGCTTTTAGTGAATAATTTGTGACCATCGGAAGCCGCCTCCTCAGACTTTTTGAGGAGCAAGTGGTCGGGAAATGTAATACACCGACATTAACTTGCTACAGTAAAAAAAGTCTCAATTTCTCTCCCTTTGCTCAAAGTCTGAATCCCCGTTTCTTTGGTGGTGAAACCTTTGGGTGAGGGATGTCTCGTTGTACACTAACGAGCTTCAAATCGAATGTCTCTATCAGTGTTTTCAAGTTCGGATTCCTCTTAATCATTTGTTGGAGTATGGCTTCATCGGGGCGTACCTTCAACAGATAATCGGCAATGTCGTATCCTTCTTTCCGTTCGTTTTCGGTTGCTTTGGCTTCCAGATAATCGAACAGTTGCACATCAATCCCATAGCTTCTCATCAGACTGATTTTGCTTTGCCAATAGTCGGTCGCTCCCAAATCGGGGAATAACACAACGCTTCTTCCAGTAAGAACGGACAGGCTGTTGCCGTTAAAACAACCGTTTTTCCCACCCGATGCTATCCATAGGAATTGCGGTAGGTAGTAGGAGGCAATAATTGCCGTTTTCTCGCTTTCGACCAGTGCAACAGGACGGCTCTTGTCTTCTGAAAGCAGATGTTCACCGAAGAAACATTGCTTCAAATTATAGCCATCCTTGTGCAGTACGGAGTGTACCCACGTGACATGATTGTATGGTTCTTTTATTCGCTTGCCAGTTTCAGAATTGTAAAGCATTATCTTACCTGTACGGACTCTGTTCTGATAATCCATTTGCCAAAATACGGTTGCACCGTCCCAATGCTTGGAAGTCCCAATTTTGTATTTCCCCATCAGTTTCAATGTCTCCGCTTCTCCGAATTGAGCCGATAAGAATTGAAACAGTTTGTTATCAGGATAGCGTTGCAACGACAGGTTGACTATATCCAAATCAATGTAGGAAGTGGTTTTCGGCTCAATTCCTTTAATAGGCGTATAGCTCCGAAAGTTATCTTCTGATAACTTTTCCTTCTCCAATGGATTCCGTTCAAAGTAATCACGAGGCGTGAAGTGATAACCACATTTCTGTTCGTGGTCGCAACGACCCACGTAATCAGGGAACTGGATTCGTTTTTCCGTATCAATGTACTTGGAAAAACATCTTTTGCGGTGGCAGTTCGGGCAAGTATGCCGGGTGCTGACACCTTTGTAGGGTTCTAATATGAATCTATGTGTAATCATTGTTTTCTTGTTTAGTGTGTCACTTTTGTCGTTATTGTCGTTTTCACTTGGAAAGTGTCAAAACCGACAAAAATGTCACGGGTTAATCTTTGAATATTCTCCATGCTTTTCTTTGCGGAACAGTGTTCCGATATTGTCATTGAGAAAGCGTTGAAATGTCCGCTCCTTCATTCCGTTTTGCTCGGCTACCTGTATAGCTTGGGCAGTAGTAAAGGAAGGTGGTAGCAGATTGACTATCGCCTGTTGCTGACTATTGAGTGCATTCTCATTCAGAATATTCTGTACGCTCAATGCGGATTCCTTGAAATACTCTGTCAGTTTAATGGCTCTTTCCACCGTCAGCAGGTCAATACACGCCTTGTCGCACTCTCCGCAAGTCCATCGTGCCAGTTGGATAATCAGACAGAAACGAATGATGTATATCTCTAACTTACAATAGATACTCACTATGGTGTCATTCGTTTCCCGGTCGCACAACTCTGAAAAATGGTGCTGCCACTCGTAAAGCCGTTTCTTGGCATCCTCTGAGAAGCAGAGAATTTGCGGTTCAATCTCTCCATGTTCATTGAGGCTGCACTCTGATTGTATCAGTTTGTCAATGATGGCATTCCATTCTTGCTCTATATCTTCCGGCAGCTCTTTGTCATTCCACCGTGCTTTTTGTTGCAGATTAGGCATCACAAACAGGATGCGGTCGATAAATCCGTTGCTGGAGCGTTCACCTTTAGCCAGCTCGTTCAGGATTTTCTTTTGGATAGTACCAATGACCGATATGTACGGACGCTTGATGAAGATGGAACTCTTGGCATTCTTGCGGTCGGATATGGTGGTCTTGGCACTGAACACTGAGAGCCAGAATTGTTCTTCCGAACCGTTGTTATAGCGGTTGAAGTTCTTGAACCAAGCGGATAATTCATCAGCCCACAGGCATAGCCCACGCTTGTTCTGTGCATGAATGAGGCTCAACCCTTCGGGCGTTACGTCAGAAACCAAGAAGCGTTTGCGGATAGGCTCTTGTGGAAATTGCTCTCCACCGCTTTCCGCACGTTCCTTGCGGCTCATGTTTATCAGTTCATTGTACTTGGCAAGAGCCTTTTCAAATTCCTGATTCTGTCGGTAGTCATAATCAAGAAACGGTTTCATCGCAAAGCTGAGCGGATGGCTTTTGTTCGCTCCTGGTCTTCCAATCAATGCCATATACAGGATGGGGCTTTCCATCCAACCTTGCTTGATTTGGGCAAGGTGCGTGTTACCTATGCCGACTGCTATTGCCGTCAGGATGGCTGCGGCAATGTAGTCGGTAGGGTAGTTATGGCATTCGTGTACCTCACGGATGATGCGTTGAATCTTTGCAGGGAATATACTGATGGGGAATGCCGTACCGGACAATCTTGTGCTTAAATCAATCGCTTCATCAATGATGGATGCCGGATTAATAGAATATGTATCCATAGCCCAATCCATTAAAATTGCACTGATGATTTGGGCTTGTGGCGTACACCACTCTGCATATTGGCTAGCATCTCCTCGTATGTTTGCTCGGCAGTTTTTCTCCGCCCGTTCTCAATCCAAGCAAGAAGCTCGTCCTCATAGAAATAGAGTTTCTTGCCTTTCTTGTAGGCCGGAAGCAGCCCTTTGCGTACCAATGTATATATGGTCGGCTTGGCTTTTCGGATGATACGGCAAGCATCCTCAATTTCCACCAATACATGTTTGCCAGATGGCTGTGGCTGGAGCTCTGCTACCATCTTTTTCAACTCGATGACCTGTTCGGTCAGATAACCTACCGCTTCGGGCAGCTTATCAAATGTTACTGTTTCTTTTTGCATACGCCAATCGTTTTTAATTGTTCGATGGCAAAGGAAACAGGTGTTTCAATGGTGGAATCATTCACCAAAATATAACTGATGAATAACTTTTGATGCTTGTTATTATTGCAGGTTGTTTGTAATGCACTTATTGTTAGTGTTTTGTAGTAATTTTTATTGTGGCTGATGGCTATTTTTTTTAGCAAATCGTATTTTTTGCGATTTTTTCAATGAGTAATAATGAAAATTAGCAGTAACAAATGCTCAGATTGAAAAGTTTTCCGTATATTTGTAATCATTTAAGTTAATTGAAAATGACAGCAATAGTAGGAGTGTTGAATAAGCATGCTGTTGCCATCGCAGCAGATAGTGCCGTTACAATGGGGAATACCCATAAGGTTATAAACAGTGCGAATAAAATATTCACGCTGTCCAAATATCACCCAGTAGCAGTTATGACATATAGTAATGCTGCTTTTATGGGTACTCCATGGGATATTATTATTAAAGAATATCGTAAGCAATTGGGAGATAATAGTTTTCCATTTTTGGAAGACTATGTGAATGATTTCATATCATTTTTGCATCATCGTCATTTTTTTTGTGATGACCAGACTCAGCATAATTTTATGAAATTTGTGTTGGACTCTTTTTACCATCTGTGCTGTGATGAAATAAGGCGTGATAAAGGGATTTTAAAAGAAGAAGATCTAACCTCAGAACAAATAGAGGAAAAACTAAATCAGTGTCTTGCAAATAATAAAACAGCAGACAAGTGTATTGAGTTTGCTTCTTTTTCTTTTGAAGATTTTAAGGAATATGCAGATTTAGATATAGAGACTTATTCAAAAAGTATAGGATTTGGGAATTATGCTCTTTTGACAGAGTCATTTTATTATTATCTGTCTGCTAAATTTTCAATGCCATTTTATACAGGGTTAGTATTTGTTGGGTACGGAGAATCTGAAATATATCCCTCTCTATATCCAATAAATGTAGCTTTTGGTATTAATGATCATTTAAAGTATGTAGTAGATAACAATGCAGTAAAGATATCAGAGCATGGACCTGAAGCTGTTATTATTCCATTTGCTCAAATAGATGTTACACAAACCATAATACGGGGTATTAATCCTAGTTTTCAAGATATTATTTATAACGTAATTGATAAATCGGTCAAATCATTATCTGGGGCTATTACAAAAATTCTAGATGCTGACCCTTCGACATCTGCAGTATCTGCAGCAGTGAAAAAATTAGATTTTGATTCTGTTATTAAAGATATAACTCTGCAGATAAATAAAGAGATGCGTGAAACTTATACAGACCCTTTATTGAATACCGTTGTATCTTTAGACAAGGAAGATATGGCAAATATGGCAGAAAGTTTCATTTCCCTTACGTCACTTGTTCGTAGGATGCAACCTGGGGAAGAAACTGTTGGCGGTCCAGTAGATGTGGCTGTTATATCCAAAGGGGATGGATTTGTGTGGATAAATAGGAAGCAGTATTTTAAGCCAGAATTGAATGCTTCTTTCTTTAGTAATTATTTTAAATGAGAAGGAGGTTTTTATGTTTGGAACAATTAGCTGTTTATGTCCTCAAACAGATTTAGAAGGGACATTATTAACGAAGGAACAAGTTGAAGAAATCTCTACCCGTATCTCTAAAAGTGTGTCGGAAAATGTATCAAAACAATTGGAGAAGGCAATTTCGTCAGCTAAATCAAGTAGTAAAAGTACAGAGAATAATAAAAAATAAAATTGTGCAGTAAGAAGATAATTAAACTCAATATTGAAGAAAAGGAATTGCCAATATGAAGTATGTTCCTTATTGAACAATACTACAAAGAGCCGTATTCAATACTTTCGGGTAATAGAACGGCTCTTTGTAGTATTGTGATAAAATTATTGTAACAATGGATTGAGTTCTTAATATAAAGTATTTTCAATTATAATATGTAAGAAATAACGCATTTGTTACTTAAACCAACAATAGAGGCTATTTCGTTTTCATTTTGCAGTGTGCTTTTATGCAATTTTTCTATCCAATTTAATCTTACACTCTGATTCTGTGTGCGACATTTTACGCTCAATGGTGGATATTTCCGAATCACGGAGGGTGTGAGTAAATACTCTCTTTATAAATGTGGCTGTCTGTAAGCGTGGTTTGCCGAAAGCCTTACCTATATTCCATCCAAAGTGCATAATGTCAATGGTCTTTAACTGAGAATCAACCTTTATAGGTTCGACTTTAGGTAGAGAATCTGACAAGTAATATTCTGTTACATATCCGCATAAGCGATTAAGTGCCGTTTCATCAAGATAGGAAACCAAAGTTTGTTTTGTGTATGCGATAACCTTATTGAGTTTTTCTTGTGAGGCGCGTTCTTTCTCTGCCATAGCGTTTGCACGAAGAATCTCGTATTCTGATGGCTGGTTGGATTCTTCGATAGATGTATTGGTGTTGGTAGAAGGCGTGGTTTCCTCCTTTGGAAGTTCTGCCACGTCTTCGTTGAGTTCGGAACAAGATGAATTAGAAACTTCTTCTGTCTTGTCAGATGTAGTTTCGATTTTAATTTCGGGTTCAGGCTCAGAAATGATATCTTCTGAATTTATAGAACTTCCGGCAAGTTCCGAATTCGCTGCTGTAACTTCTATGACTACAGCTTTGTTTCGATAGCTCTCAAATCTCATAAAGTATCTCTCTATTGTGGGAGAAAGGAGTTGTCTGAATACCATTTGCAGATTGAGATAGATAGCCACCATGATAATGGAGCATACCACCAAAATGAGGTAGCTGCTGAACTCGTCCCAACCATAGTGAAGCACGGTCTGACGGGCTAAAATACCAATGATGGCGATTGTCCCGAAAACAATCAGATTCAAAGTTATATGTTCTATCTTTTTCTGCTCCATAGTGATATGTATTAATCGTTTGTGCGCAAATATATATGTTTCTATGGATAGTTGATGCGTTTTAGTGGGAAGTGGCAGCTTGTTGCGTCGATACCCCGGACAACCTATGCCACTTTTTATAAATTGAAGCCCGAATTTGGTGTGATTTCAAATTCGGGCTTTTACTATCTACGTTGAATTAACAATAGAACTTATCTCCTAAATGAACAAAGAATGATACGTTATTCTTTCGTGAGGATTGCACTTTGCTTATTACCCACTTCCTGAATACTGCGGAATGTCCGGTGTCTATTTGATAAGATAGGGCTATAATCATATCGAGATTATACACATCGGAATTGTTTCCATTCTCCAATTTGATGTACTTGCAGACTTCGTGGTTTTTCAAAATATTGGTTTTCAAGATTCTCTTAATTGCTGCATGGACAGTTCCAGACGTTGAATAAAACAAGTCTGCAAGTTCCCAAGTGGTCATCCATACTTCGCCATCAGAAATATGGATGCCTTGTCCGTTGTTGAGTATGATTCCTCGTTTCATAATTATATTTATTTGAGTGATATTTTATTGGCTGTCTCTCGCTTCTTGGAATTGACCAAATCAGCATAAATCTGAGTTGTGGACACGTTCTTGTGCGTCAGCATCTTTGAAACGGTGTAAATATCTGTACCCAAGGATATTTGGATGACCGCATACGAGTGTCTAAATCCGTGAAAGGTTATCGGCTTCGTTATTCCTGCTTTTTTGAGCCAGCTTTTTAGCGGATAATTAATCATACTCCGTTTCAACTCCTTGAATACTTTGCCAGTTCCGGGCGTACCGCATAGTTCGTAGGCTTCGTAACTGATGGGGAGTGTCGCTTCCGTTTGGGTTTTCTGGGTTCTGATACGTAAGCAATAGCCTTGGTCGGGAGCGATAGTAAAATCTTCCCATTGCAGGTTAAGAATGTCACTGATGCGTAAACCTGTCAAACAAGCGAATAGAGATGCGGCTTTCAGAACAGGGATGTCGCAAGGAGTGGCAGCGAGTTGCTTCACTTCGTCCAGTGTCAGATACTCTTTCTTCACATCTTGTGGCTCAATCTTATCAAGATAGTCGTTGATGTTCTCCCGAAACCATTTGTCCCGATAGGCAATCTTCAACAATCCTCTGAATGTAGAGTAGTAGCCGGATGCCGAATTGAGGGATATGGAGCGGTTGCTGTGTTTGAGCTGCTTGGCATTTAGCAGGTACTCACGGAACTTCTTGCATAAGTTCACATTCACATCGCCAAAGGTACATTGTCCCTTGACGAAGTTGTAGAAATGTTGATAGACAAATTGCCATTTCTGGTCTTTGCTTCGGCACATCTTTTTGAAGTAGGCAAGAAAGTCGGCTTTCTGCTTAGTCTTGTCTAAGAAACCAAACTCTTCATTGATAAGCGACTGCACTCTGATGCAGCGGATAGCCTCTGCTTTGTTCAACATGTCGTTGTTGAACTCCCTTTCCATTTCGTTTTTGGGATGGGCATAGATGTAGATACCGAGATATTCCCTACGGCTCATCTGCATCGTTTCGGGGTTACGGACTGCCGGATAATAATCCAGATACAAGGAGATGCGATTATTCCGAATCGCTCTCTGACGGACTGTTACTTTTGTACACGTGTGTGACATACTGTTTAATATTTAGAGTTTTACATTTGTTTGGCGCAAAGGAATAAGGTGATTCAATGGTGGTAACATTCACCGAAAAATAACTTATTCAATCTTTGGGGCTGCAAGCAACTTATCCAGTTCAGGCTTGGAGATAAGCGTGTATTTGCCTTTCTTGACCTTCGGGATATTATGGTACTTCGCATAGTGATAGAGTTGGTCACGAGTGAGGTTGAACTTCTCCATCGCTTCGGCTACCGTATAATATTGCGGTTCTTCGGGTGCTGCAATGCCCTTCGCTATATCCACATGCTTCTTGGAATAGTACACCATGATGCCCTCTTTCTTCTTGGGAATGGCATTTTTGGAAACAAAGCAGTAGATGGCGGATAAGGTCATACCGAACTTCTCTTGCATTTCCTGAGTGCTGTACCATTCGGTAATGTCAGGATTCGGGGCTTTCTTGGCAAAGTAAGCGTCTATATGTTTCTTGCTCCAGTAGGTCTTGCCACGATTGAAAGTCCGGGGGATGTTGTTCTTCTTGGCTACTACAAATATCCATGACTCGTTTACATGATATTTCTCTTTGACTTCTGCGGTGGTGTAGAAGTCGGTGATAGGAGCTTTCTCTTTTGATTGTTTGTTCTCTGCTTCTTGAACAATAAAGTCTGTCATATCTTCTATATCAGCTCTGCGAACAAGGGTTTTCCTTTCAAAGCGGATTACTTTGATTATTCCATTGCGGATATAGCGATATATGGAAGTACGACCAATGTTTAATAACACGGCTACTTCTGACGGAGTTAGATACTCCTTGTTTAGATTGGGAGGTGTCTTTATGCTTTTCCCTAATTCGTGTTGCAGACTTTCAATGCGCTGTTTCCTAACCCTGTCTTTATAGGCAAGGTTGGCGCATCGGTGTGAACAATACTCTGTGGTGGTCTTATGGGCTGTGAAAACAGCGTTGCACCACTTACATCTTTTCTGAATGTCGATTTTACTACTCATTATTTATCCGTTTATTTCGCCAAATTTGTTTCATCGCGTACCACCACGTACCATGACGTACCAGTGTGTCCACGACCTTTCCGACCTAAAATCGGAGAGTAACAAGCGAGTAACAAATGCGGTACAAAAATGAGCTGAAAAAGCCCTATAAACGATAACCATCGCTTATAAGACTAAAAAGAAAGGCGCTCAAAATGAACGCCTTAATAATCGTTGATGATATATGCTAATCGTTGGTAATCACCACTTACTTGCCTTAACAAGAAACTGCTGTGCCGACTTCTTATCTATACGCCTGTCTTCAAAGCGCAGAAATTTTCCACATCTATCAATAACAATAATAAATCCAATCTCTTTGTATTCTAAACCAAAAGGGGCCACATCATCTCCACTCCGATGATAATAATCATATAATGCTTTCAATATCATCTCAACACCTCCTCACTATCTTTATCCGGTACAACAATCACTCCCTTTTTCATTTGGGCTCTATAAAACATTGCATCCGGTTTGTGTGGATTTCCCTCAAAGTCCATATCATAAAGCATAATACCGAAATCTCTGTCTTCGGCTAAGGGATAATCAAGATTATCAGTACTTTCAATATACTTCCAGTTTGCAGAAAACTCACGACATCCGAGATAGGGCTGCGTAAAACATTGCCCTTGTGATGCCCTGCGTTCGAACATCTGATAATACTTCATAGGATTCTCGTCCGCACTTGGCTGATGCTTGGCAAAAGCCTCTTTCGGACGGTCTTTTACCGGAATAAATACTAACTTAGCATAAATTCGGTAACGCACATCCAGCAGAAGCAACGTGTTCTTCTGCTGACGTTTATCTTCAATAATAATAGGTGATTTACTGGCAACTGCCCCCACCTCATTCCGTCTAATGGTAGCCCATTTAATAGGCCTGAGTACCTCAATCTTTGTTACCTGCCAACGCATGGCATAGCGTTTAAACAGTATCGCTTCAAAGATGGCGCGTGCCGCCGATGGCGTTATGACATCGTAACTCACACGCTCTACTTTCAATTCCGGACGAGTGAAACAAGCCCAATCGCCCCACACCTCCAAACAATATTCTTTATCTGTATATTCCATATCATTCATCGTTTTCCTTGTTTTCCAATAAATCTTCTGGTTTCTGACCTTCAAAAAACCTTTTTGCCGACAAGGGAGTTACCACTTCACGACCGGTTTTTTGCTCCAACTGTTCGCGTGCCACACGAGCCACATCACCACCATCAGCCGCACACTGCATATTTTCACCCAATGTCTGAGGATTTTTAGCTTTAGTAATACTTGTCGTAGAGAGTTCGGCCAGCATATTAAGAACCAATTCTTCATTGGTCATATTGTCCCGGAGATTTTCTTTCTTCAAGCCCTTGAACTGTTTGTACTCCTTTGCCGACTTTCCGGCCCATTGCTGATAGATAATGTCTGTAAGAGTAGCATATTGAACACCTTCCTCTACATTATGTAGTTTCCATTGATCTGTAAGATCTTTACGGATTTCAATGCTCTTCAAGCGTTGGTTTATCCAGTTGTCAGAGTAACCAAGTCGCTTGTAGTCCATCATAGCTTGCTCAATACTCAACTCAGGGTCTTGCATCTGATCAAGACGTTCGGATGCTACATGTGCCATCCATTGCTTGAACGGTTCTGCCTTGGGAGATGGGATAGACTGAATGATACGTAGTAGTTGTTCTGTATCAGCCACATCTGTAAGTCGCATCTTACCGTCTGCGGCTTTCATTTTCAAACCGTGACAATTTGTCACGGTTTCATTTCCCTCTTCTTTAAGTCTTTGCTTTAACTTACGCCAATAAGCAGTTGCATCAACACTGTCTGTTAAAACTGACACCACATCAACTATCGAAAAATACCATTTTTCCTTTTCATCATCCCACACGGTGCGGACTTTACGTTCTTCAAACAATTTCAATGTTTCTTTCTTTGTCATATCCGTTTCTTTATATCATTAATACTTCCTCCAGCCAATGGTTATCAAGACTGAGACCTGTGGCTTTATTATACTGAGACCTGTCTGCCAATACATATATTCCTTCCAATATTTCTTCGACAAGCCCATAGCCTTTCAGTTGCTTAAAATCGTAGGAACGGATGCCTACAGTAAATTTCGCCAATTGCTTCACCAACGAGTAGGTACACCCCGATTCTTTCAACTGCTCTATAAGTTCCATGCTGTTTTCCCAATTTACGATAACATTTATACTTGTATCATCAATCAGGCGAAATTCTTTTGATGCAGTTTCAAAACATAACTCAGTAGGTTTGTAAAGCCAGTGCTTTATATCCTTTTCATCAAATGTTTGTTTTCTGCTATACAATTGACAAAAATACGCTTTCATGGTAGAAGGAGCAAACCAATCACTATCTTCCGGCAAATTCAACCGAGCATTGTTGGAGTCAGCCATTGAACCGAAGGGGTTTCGCTTCTCTGCAGCCAGACTGAACACAAATGTATGTCCCATGGCACTTCGTCCTTCCCGATTGCACCGTCCCGCTGCTTGCAATACAGAATCGAGTCCTGCTTCTTGACGGAACACAACCGGAAAGTCTATATCCACACCAGCCTCCACAAGTTGGGTTGCAATGACCCTGACAATCGGCTGCAACCCATCCTTCAATAAAGTTTTTATTTTACCAATAGTTTCGTGTAAGTGGGCAGGGCACATCATTCTAGACAAATGCAATTTCACTCCGTCATTGGGCAAACGGTCATACAGCTCTTTGGCATCTTTACGAGTGTTCACTATGCACAACACCTTATTATATTCAGACACCTTTGCAGCTATCTCATCGTATGTTCTTCCTGTATCATCGATTGCCAACTTCACACGGCGAAGTTGGTCATGCAAAGCAAATTCTTCCGGAATAATTTCCTTGATATGTTCTATTCCCTTAAAATCAGCTTTAGGATTTGTTCCTTCTATCAGACCGCTCAATACCGGCTGACTTGCCGTGGTAAACAATACCGAAATCCCGAACATTTCCTGATACGCTTTCAGCGCATCGACTATCGGCTGCAAGAAGCCGGTTGGCAACATCTGAACCTCATCCAAAACAAGAATTGAATTTGCCATGTTGTGCAGTTTGCGGCAATCAGATGTTTTATTGCTAAACATAGATTCAAAAAGCTGTACATTGGTAGTGACAATAATGGGATAGTCCCAATTCTCTGTAGCCAATTTTGCTTTTTCCCTATTTTCCTCGTCCTTAATATCATTGGGGTCGAAATTACTATGATGCTCCAATACATTTTCTTCACCAAAGATTTCCTTCAAAAGCCCTGCCGTTTGCACAATAATACTGGTATATGGGATGGCGATGATGATACGATTCATTGAATGGCTTACAGCATGCTTCATGGCCCATAACAAAGAAGAAAGTGTTTTACCGCCTCCCGTCGGAACTGTAAGGCTATAAAATCCTTTTTCGCTTGAAGAAGTTCTACTGCATTGTTCTTTCACTTGCTGGCGGATGCGGTTCACTTTCGTATCGGCTGCATTCGATTGCAGTTTTTGCATATATGCCTCCAGTTGTGGAAACAAATCGACAAGCGTAGCCAAATTTCCCCGCTTCCGCCATGACTCTACATCCATAAACCGTTCTGTATCGAGCCGGTCGGCATCTACAAGACAGGAAAAAAGCATACGGGAAAGGTGATGAAAGTGTTCCCATTCAACCTTTGATTTAGAAAAAGGTGAATCAATAAATTCTTGGAATAATAAAGGTTTGTTTATGCTAATGTCACCCTCGTTTATTTCTTCGGACAATAGCCTCTCTTTCAATATGTTTTCCACATCACCGAAATTATGTAACCCCGTGTGATGAGAAATAATTTGGTTTACAAGAAGATGGGAAACATCCTTTCCCATAAATTCTTTTGCCAATATTCCACCCACAAAAGCATGGGTATGATCATCATAGCGCTTCTTGTCACTCGTAGGCAAACCATTCATCTTGCGTATGTATTGCTGGAATGCCGCCCATTCCTTTCCTTTATCATGAAGTAGGCCGAGCGCACGCCCCCAAGAAGGAAGTCCGAACTGCCCGGCGAAGGATGCCGCCATATCAGCAACCCCCTTTTGATGTTCATCATTGGTTTGTATCATCCATTGACCATTCTCCCTATTTTGATACAAATGGGATATCAACTGCTTTTCATCTATCATCTGATTAAATTTATAAGGCTAGCATTTCACAAATATATATAATAATATCAGACCCTCGCAAAAGAAAATCATATTTCAGGTCAGCTCCATCAGTTTTCATCCTTAAAACAAGAAATACAATCAACAACAAGAACGGGCATTCCGCCTTGTCGACTCCACACAGGGAAAGGAGAACAAACCATTTCGGAGGGGAAAAAGAACTTCCGTCACCACATCTCACTGATTCTAAAGGAGATATAGTGACGGAAGAAAAAAAATAATCTGTTAATCCGCATAGATAATCACGGATGAATATACCGGACTATTCCGACAACATCCGCTTGATGAGATCAAGCTTTCACTACTGCCAACAACTCATCCGGTGTAACCAGTGACTGCTCGCCCGTAGTCATATTCTTCAAAGTC
>ENA-OYWJ01000226-OYWJ01000226.1-human-gut-metagenome-genome-assembly--contig:-NODE-226-length-29748-cov-29.559021_pt1 | contig 29748 bp, 28 predicted proteins | sample MGYA00244169_ERZ653395 | MGnify/ENA primary metagenome ERZ653395 (study PRJEB26926, sample SAMN06165120) | human gut metagenome | biome: ENVO:00009003; feature: ENVO:2100002; material: ENVO:00002003...
ACTATAATTCAACTATTTCAAAGATCGAATTGCCCTTTTTTATTGGACAGTAATGTCACTAATTAAAAAATTATTATCATGAACAAAAATCTACAGAGCCACACAAGCAGTGCCTTCAAGAAGGCATGGTTGGTGCTTGTATGTTTGATGACCACTATCGTGGCATCTGCTGCAGAGTGAACGATGTTTGAAACTGGCGTCAAGTATGATTTCAAATTCTTGAAGGATCAGGACTTCAAGTTTGTTCCTAAAGAAGACGGAATTTTAAGAATCTATGCTCAAGACACAAACATCTCTGTTTCTACAGAAGGCGACGATGAGACATGCACTACTGTGCTTGGTAAAAACGTAGGAGAAGAATATATCTCATACAAGATTTCCGTATGGAAATACATACCTACTACCGACGAGGATGGCACTGCATGGAGTGGTTACACAGAGGCTTCTTTGAAGGCTGGTAAGGCATATTACATTAATGTTCCTGGCACACTTAGCTCAAGCAAATATTTCAAAGGTGTCATGGAAACTGGCGTAAACGAGCTTAAGCTTACCGACGTAAACTTCGAAGAAGGCAAGGTTTTCGACATCACAGATACCCGTTGCGGTCAGTTGAATCTTTCATTCAACATGAATGCCAAGGCTGACGACACAAATATTAAGATTGGTAACATCATAGATTGCAATGTAGAGACACGTACAAGCACCAACGCAGGTGGTTTGTATGTACTTTTGAAAGACTCTATTATCAATTGGCTCAACAAGAGATTAATTGTTGGTGGCGAAGAGATGACTGTTACAGTTAAGAACATCAGTGCTGCAGCTGATGATAACATCAAGTATGGCAAGGATGGCAATTTGACATTGAAGTTCCTCACCCCAAGCATGCCTCACAATTTGGTAAGCAAGCAACTCCCTGATCCATTCCTCTCTTATTGGCCTAAGGGCGACGAGCGTGGTATGGTGGTATTGACATTCGATGCAGACGTAATGCAGGGTGAACAGCAGACAGCTAAGGGTTCTTTCAATATAGGTTCTGCAGATCTGGACGATATATATGTAGAGTCTCTTGACCCAAGCATGTTCCGCGCAGAAGGAAATAAGCTATATATCGACTTCACCGGCAAGCTCCGCACAAAGGAGACTATGGGATTGAAGAGCAATTGGGACATTATCACTCTCAGATTGATGAACATAAAGATGGCTGATGGCTCAAATGTATTCTCTGCTGGTGCTGGAGCCTCAGGTTCATTCACATTCAATATGAATTATAAGGAGTATAAGAGCAATTTGGCTTTTGATTTTACTCCTGCTGATGGTGGGAAGTTGACCGAAAACAACGTAAAGGTTTACTTCTCTGACAAGAACGCTATTACATTCGAAGGTGCGAAGTTCACATACCAGGACGAGAACGATAAGAATCATCAGACTATCGTTAAGGAAGGTATCACAAGAACACCAGATGGTGAAGAAGCTATCGAATACACCATTCCTATCACAGATGCTATCAAGAATGGCAAGAACGTAAGATTTACTCTTACAGGTGTTGTGGCTAACGATGGTCTCGACCATAGCGACATCACAGCAAAATGGAATCCTGGTCAGGAGTTGGTTGCAACACTTGCACCAAGCAATCTTTCTGTAAAGGATGGCTCATACGTAAAGAGCTACAACAAGCACCAGTTGACATTCGACGAGGATGTTACTATTAATGAGAACATAGAAGCTGGCGCTACATACAAGGATATAAAATCAATGCTAATGTTGAGCCTGTAGCAAACAGCAGCAGACAGATAATGATAATTCCTGCAGAGGATTTGAAAGACAAGCATCAATATGAGCTCACTATCAAAGAGCGCGTGATTGTGAACAAGGAGTATGCAGAAACAAACGGCAAGTATGGTAACTATATGACAGAGCAGTCATACGGTTTCACTATCTATGCAAACGTGGACACTTACGACTTCGTAACATCTCCTGTAGAGGGTTCTTCTGTAAACGAGATCTCAACTATCATTTGCTCTATGAAGCCAGGTGCGGATGAAGGTACTTCAGCTATCGGCTATGCTAATCCTACAGATAAGTTTGTATACTTATTGAACGAAAAGAATGAGAAGGTAGCTACAGCTACTTGCGGCGATATAGAGGGCGGAATGTATATTAAGTTCTCTCCTGCCATCACAGAACCTGGAACACATACTGTTCATATCGACGATTATGTTTACTTCGTTGGTACAGGTTTCAATGCAGCACAGAATGAAAACCCTGTAGAGTTTAAGTATACAGTTGTTGCAGCTCCAGAGGAACTTCAATTCACTACAGATCCTGAGAACGAGTCGACAATCACTTCACTTGGCGAAATCGTTATCATGAGCGACAAGGATATCTACGGAACTACAACTCCTATCCAAGCTTATTGTGACCGTCAGGTATTCAATGGGACATTGACTATGGGCGATGTAAACCGCAGAGAAGCTTATATCGAGTTTACTGACGCTGCAGGTGAGCCTATCACTGCTGAAGGCGAATATCGTATCGAAATTCCTGCTGGTGTATTCGGTAACAAGGCATGGTATGACAGCGATTGTTAGTCAGGTGCTTGCAACGCAGCTACTACATTATATTATACTGTAGGCAAAGAAGCTACTGAGATTACATACACAGCTGATCCTGCCAATGGTAGCAAGGTTGACGCTTTGGGAACTGTTACTATCGACAACAACACAACATCTATAATGGCATCAAGCGGCCAAATAGTGATTTACAAGGATGGTACGGAGCTCAAGAAAGTTGAAGCTGAAGTAGTATACAAGGATCCTAATGACTTTAATGAGGTTTCTCACAAGGCTACTGTTGCTGTTAACGCTACAGAAAAGGGTGTTTATACTATCGAGATTCCTGAGGGATACTTCGTTGACGAGAATGGTGATAATATTCCTGCTGTAACTTTGACTTACTATGTAGGTGTAGCAAGCGGTATTCAGAACATCAATGCTGCTATTGCTAATGGTACTGTTTACAACTTGAATGGTGTAAAGGTTAACAAGGCTACTAAGGGCATCTTCATCGTAAACGGCAAGAAGGTTGCCAAGAAGTAAGCACACATTATATATATAATGAGAAAAGGGTAAATGTATTATCCTGCTCATAATATAACCTAACAAGAGGGTATGTCTACGACTTTGTCGCATGACATACCCTCTTCCTTTTATATTAGATACTTCTTCGTCAAAATTAGATACTATTTATATAGCTAAATATGCATGTTAGTAACCTATATCATTTTTTTAAAGTTTAAAATCAAAATTTAGAGACCATTCGCTTGGTTGTAAAATTAAATTATTGTAACTTTGCAACCGAAATATTACACCTAACATATTTTCATCTTAAATAAACTGTAAAATCCCCAAAAATATGAAGAGTGAACTACTTGGAATGCTATCATTGACCGCCCTTTCTTTGGGTATGGTATCATGTATCAGTGAAGACATTGAGACAACAGGCAACATTCTGACAGAGAATGCTCAGAAGTATGGCACACACTCATCAGAGGTAAACTTATATTTCGGTGGCAATAAGATTGTAGGCACTCGTGGATGCGATGTAAGTGGCAACATGTGGGGTGACATCATGCCAAAATATCCTACAAAAGAAGAAGAGGCTGGTATCCTTGACTATGTTCGCAAAAATCCTGGAGCATCTGTAGAATGGCCAGGCTATACATGTTATTTTGTACAGCACGTGATTAGTGCACACAATAAGTATGGCTATACAGACAAGAATGGTGCACAGCATAATGACATTGATGGTTCTGAACATTTGAATCTACTCCAAATCAAAGATAACAACGGCAACTACACCCATGTCAACAACTTCAATTCTGGTAAATGTGACAACGCTGCCACTCACAATGCAGCTCTTATGACTCAGGGCTTCCAGGGTGCACGTGCTCACGATTCATACGGCAATACAGATGTTGACAACTGGAGACTATACTACTGGAATGGTAACTACTATCTTGGTATTGACTACAAGATGGTAAAGGGTGATGGTAAGATTGACCCAGATGGCATCTACGATGACTGGATCGTGAAGATTATACCTGGTAAGGGTGAAACTCCTGTTGTTCCTTCAAAACCAGACCCAAATCCAACTCCAAAGCCTGAGCCAACTCCTACACCTACACCTGAGCCAACACCAGTAGTTCGTGAGGGCGAGGTTGAGTTCGACATCCATCAGCAGGAGCACAAGGATTGGAACGAGATTAAGACTTCTATCCACGTACGCGATACAGCTGCTGTTCACGTATTCCTCCCTATCCCTATGGAGAGTCAGGCTGTAGCTGACGACTTCGATATCCGTACTGGTAATGTTTATCAGTATGTTGAGAGCTTCGAAGCTAAGTTTGAATTTGCAGGTAAGGAATTCTCATTCCCTGTAGAAATCAATCATACAGCTACTGGTATTGATATCTTGATTGACTGCACAACAGCAGAAGCTAAGGAAGCTTTGAAGTTGGCTCGTGGCGTATTCGACGATGGTATCACATTCGAGATTCATAGCTACGTAAATCCAGATGTTGCAACAGAGCAGATTTGGAATTGGCTTAAGACTGTGAAGTTGCCAAGCACTAAGACTTCACAATGGCCACAGGATGGCGACATCTCTACTCATGTACGTGGACAGGTTTCATCTGCATACCACATGGACGAGATGATTCATTTCGATGAGCGTCCATAAGGCGAGAATTTACAAAGCTGAATAAAGCAAACAATAATACTAAGAAAGTGTATCAAACAAATCACACAGTTTGATACACTTTTTTTGTGGTTATACCCCAGATAACAATAATACCATATAAAGACAATAGAGAAAAAGTAATGTTCATAGTAATATTATTCATATTCCTTGGTATTAGCGTAGGCTATATCATACGCACAAAGATAAGCTGCGACAAACAGCTATCTATAGGCACGTGGGCTGGAAGAACAACAACATGGCTGATATGGACGCTACTGTTCATGCTTGGCATAGAAGTGGGAAGCAACGAACAAATAATAAAATCGTTGCCTACATTGGGTGTTGAAGCATTGGTGTTGTCTGTATGCGGGACATTAGGCAGCTGTGCCTTGGCATGGGGATTATGGAAGATGGCTAAGCAAGATAAGAAAGGAGGCGAAGAATGAAAGGTAGTTTGATAGTGGTAGGCTTTTTCATTCTCGGACTGATAGTCGGACACACCAATTGTATGCCAGAATGGGTGATGGAAAGCGATACAAGTTTCATAGCGTTATGCTTCCTATTGTTCTTCGTAGGCTTAGGCATAGGAATGAATCCTGATATGAAGAAAGATATCAAAAGCCTTAGCCCACGATTGGCACTACTGCCTTTGGCAACGATATTGGGCTCATGGCTCGGAGCTGTGGTGGCATACTTGATAATGAACATAGACCTCACAAGCGTCTTGCAACATCGAAGCCTTAGCGACTGTTTGGCTTTGAATAGCGGCTTTGCATATTATTCGCTATCGAGTATTTTCATAACTGAATATCGTGGAGCAGAACTTGGCACCATAGCCTTGCTTGCTAATATAATCCGCGAGATGACAACGCTATTGCTAACACCATTATTGGCAAGATGGTTTGGACCATTGGCTCCTATATCTACAGGTGGAGCTACAACCATGGACACCACCCTACCAATAATCACTCAAACTATTGGTCAACGCTATGTTGCCTTGAGCATATACCATGGTTTCGTTACTGACTTCAGCGTACCTTTCCTCGTTACCATGTGGTGTATGCTGTAGTAAACAGACTGTAATATACATATAATATTGCTGTATTATGATTGAAATATCTATGAAGTACCTTTGTCACAGAATTTAAGGCTAAAGATAAAGGGAATCATAAAAACAGCAACACAATGAATTGCCTCAAAATGCTTGGAATTAGTAAAGGGCATGTCACTCGAAAGTGGCATGCCCTTGTGGTTTATCTTATTACATATATAAATCATTAGATTTGATCCAAAGCCTGCTTGATATCGGCAAGGATATCTTCTACATCCTCAATACCTACAGAAAGGCGAATAAGGTCTGGAGCGATGCCTGCCTCAAGAAGTTGCTCTTCGGATAGCTGACGATGGGTGTGGCTTGCTGGATGGAGCACACAAGAGCGTGCATCAGCTACGTGGGTAACGATAGCTATCATCTTAAGGGAATCCATAAACTTGATGGCTGTCTCACGGTCGCCCTTCAAGCCAAAGCACATCACACCGCATGAGCCATTAGGCAAATACTTCTCGGCAAGAGCATGGTCTGGATCATCGGCAAGACCAGAATAGCGCACCCATGCAACACGTGGATCGTCGTGGAGGAACTCTGCCACCTTCTGTGCATTCTCGCAATGACGAGGCATACGAAGATGCAATGTCTCAAGACCGAGGTTGAGAAGGAATGAATTTTGAGGACCAGGAATAGAGCCAAGGTCGCGCATGAGCTGGGCTACGAGTTTAGTGGTGTAAGCCATCTTGCCGAAAGCCTTGGTATAGGTGAGTCCGTGGTACGACTCGTCAGGAGTGCAAAGACCTGGGAACTTATCAGCATGTGCTTCCCAATCAAAGTTGCCGCTATCTACAACGCAACCGCCCACCTGTGTGGCATGACCATCCATATACTTGGTGGTAGAGTGTGTAACGATGTCGCATCCCCACTCAAAAGGACGGCAGTTGACAGGAGTTGCAAAGGTGTTGTCGACAATAAGAGGCACACCATGCTTATGAGCCATATTAGCAAAGCGCTCTATATCGAAGACATTGCAACCTGGGTTAGAGATGGTTTCACCAAAAAGAGCCTTGGTGTTAGGCTGGAATGCTTTCTCTATTTCTTCGTCAGAAGCTGCTGGGTCGATGAATGTACAATCTATGCCAAGCTTCTTCAAGGTTACACCAAAGAGGTTGAAGGTGCCACCATATACTGAATTGCTAACAACGATATGTCCTCCTGCCTCACAGATATTAAAGACAGCATAGAAGTTGGCAGCCTGGCCACTCGATGTGAGCACAGCTCCTACTCCACCCTCAAGGGCAGCAATCTTAGAAGCCACAGCATCGTTGGTAGGGTTTTGAAGACGTGTATAGAAATATCCTTCTTTCTTAAGGTCGAAGAGCATAGCCATCTCTTCTGAGTTATCGTACTTGAAAGTGGTGCTCTGGATGATAGGTAGCACACGCGACTCACCATTCTTTGGAGTCCATCCAGCCTGCACGCAGAGGGTGCCAATGTGTTTCTTTTGTTCCATGTTGTTGGTTGTTTAATTATTAGCTTTTTATAATATTAGGCATTATAAGCAAAAAGCAGTTCCTGCCGAAAGGGGCAAAAACTGCTTTTTATCTCTTTGCGATGAGTTCTTTTTACTCGCCAGTAACGACACGCTTTTCCTTGATACGTGCCTTCTTACCTGTAAGAGCACGGAAGTAGTAAAGCTTAGCGCGACGTACCTTACCATGCTTGTTAACTTCGATTGAATCGATGTTAGGTGACTCAATAGGGAAGATACGCTCTACACCTACAGTACCAGACATCTTACGAACTGTGAAACGCTTCTTCTCACCATGACCTGTAATCTTGATTACAACACCACGATAGAGCTGGATACGCTCCTTTGAACCCTCGACGATTTTGTAAGCGACTGTGATAGTATCACCTGCCTTGAATTCAGGGAACTTCTTGCCGGTTGCAAATGCTTCTTCAGCAACTTTAATTAAATCCATTGTTTTGTTTGATAATTAAATATTGTTTGTCGTTCCAACGTAACATTCATTGTGACTCATCCACAATCAGCGGTTACGCCGAAAAGCGGTGCAAAGTTACTATATTTTTCCTAACTGACAAAGAGTTAGCGACTTTTTTACTATAATTTAGGTATATCTTTAGTACAATGAAAGAATTGACAAAGAAACTTTATTTGGCAGTTTGACTTTTTTCTCGTATTTTTGCACAGATATTTTATAACCCATATATGAAAAAGACAACAAGACATTTTATTGGCGCCATTGCCTTTGCGGCAGTATGTGGCGCTTGCGGCTCTTCTTGGCATATGACAGGAATTGAACGCACAAGAATAGTGGTTGACGACAAGTATGACGCTTATCCTAATACCGAAGCCAACGAGTGGCTTAAGCCATATAAGCAAAAAGTAGACTCGGTGATGTGTCCGGTGGTAGGTCAGATAGCTCACGACATGAGAGCAAAAAAGCCTGAGAGCGACCTCTCTAACCTATTGTGCGACATCTTGGTATGGGAAGGACAGCGCAGAGGCGAAAACCCAGACTTCGCAGTATATAATATGGGAGGTATGCGTGCTTCTTTCTTAAAGGGCGACATTACATATGGTGATGTATTGGCTGTGGCTCCTTTCGAGAACAAGATTTGCTTCCTCACTCTTACTGGCGAAAAGACTTTGGAATTGTTCCAGCAAATAGCAAGCGAAAAAGGTGAAGGATTGAGCCACGGAGTAGAAATGGTGATGACAAAAGACTATAAGCTGAAGTCGGTGAAGCTACATGGCAAGGAGATTGATCCTAACGCCACATATCGCATTGCTACTATCGACTATTTGGCACAGGGTAATGGCGGATTGTTGGCTTTTAAGTCGGCAACAAACCTTGTATCACCACAGGACAAAGCCAACAACGCAAGATTTATCATCGTTGACTATTTCAAGGCAGCTATGGCTCAAGGAAAAACTGTAGATAGCAAAGTGGAAGGAAGACTGGTTATTGAATAAATAAAGAAAGGAGCAAGAAAATGAAAAATAATATGAATATCATGCGTACTACCATCACTGCTTTGGCGATAGCTTTGATGCCATTATCAATGGCGGCACAGAAGGTTAAGCAACTAACAATACTTCATACCAACGACACTCATAGCTGTATATTGCCTGTGAAAAAGAATCTTGCCGATACCACATTGGCTGGCAGAGGTGGTTTCGCACGTCGTGTGGCTGTACTGAACGAAGAGAGAAAGAAAGACCCAGACTTGCTATATTTCGATAGTGGCGACTTTTCTCAGGGGTCTGCATACTACACAATGTTCAAAGGTGATGTAGAAGTGGGACTGATGAACAAAATGGGAATTGCTGCCTCTACTATCGGCAACCATGAGTTTGACTTCGGCGTAGAGAATCTCGCACGACTGGCAGACAATGCCAACTTTCCTATCCTATGCAGCAACTACGATTTCACTGGTACCGCTCTCGAAGGCAAGATTAAGCCATATATCATCATTAAGCGCAAAGGACTGAAGATAGGTGTGTTTGCGCTTGACCCAGAGCTTGAAGGTTTGGTAAGTGCAAAGACTTGCAAAGGCGTAAAGTTCCTCGATCCAAGAGTAAAGGCTAAGGAGATGAGCGAATTCTTGAAGAAAAAGAAGAAATGCGACTTGGTTATATTGATTTCCCACCTTGGCTGGGGCGACACCAAATACGAGGATCCAAGCATCATTGCTAATAGCAGATATATCGACTTGGTGTTGGGCGGACATAGCCACAGCTATTTCCAAACATTGAAATATGCAAAGAACCTTGATGGCAAGGATATTCCTGTAGACCAGAATGGTAAGAATGCAGCATTCATTGGTAAAATGACATTAACCGTCGAGAAATAACAGATAAGCAGATTGTTTATATCATATAAGTTTATCCTTATATTCTATAATAATAAAGGGTGGAATTCTAATTGTTTAGAGTTCCACCTTTATCTTTTATTCGAAATAGAAGCTCAGTACAAACATCTTGCTACGAGCCTTGTTTACTGAGTTTGTATAAGGTAACTTTGATACGTCGCGGATGTGGTTGGCATGGTCGGTGTCAAGACAGTTTGTTAAGCCATAAAGGAACTTAATTTCTGGACGTATCTTGAAATATGGCAGATAGAAGTCGCAACCTAAACCTGCTTCAATAAACAGATCATATCTCTTTAACTTCAAATAATCATCGCTCTTGCCCGTGAGATTAATCATTGGGTTAAGACCTACAAGCATATACGGACGATGATTGTTAAAGCGCTGAGAGGCGTAAATAAGGTCCATAGCTGCAGATATATAAGCCGACTTAATATTCTGTGTCTTCTCATAATCTTTAGCTCCTGCAGCTTGGGATGTTAGATTAAGGAATGTTAGATGGCGAGTGCCGAAATACATGGCTGGAGCAACACGAAACTGAAACGACTTGTTCAACCTTAGCTCGCCAACGATACCTACTGTGAAACCATTGTCCCAACGGTCTTGGTCACAAGTAATCAAAGCTTCACCCGTGGTTCCATCCTCATTTGTTATGGTCTGCATACCTACATTTACAAACTCCAAATCTTGAAGATGGGTACCTGCTACAATTCCAAAATGGAATGGACGTAGGTCTGTATAAGGACGATTTTCTACCGTTCTCTGCTGGGCTATAGCATGCAACGAAGATAGCATGCAAAGCGCAATAATAAGCATATTATATCTTAATATCTGACTATTTATCATTATCTAAACTCATATAAAATTATATAAACCTTTATTATAAACGCACAATAACGATTGTTATTGCATAGACAGCTATTAAGAAAATGTTTAAATTATAAAAAAAAGCAATACCTAATTGTAGGTATTCCAAGATAAATGTTTATCTTTGCATACACAAATCAAAATGGGCAATACCTAAAAAGTATAAGCCCAAAAGAAACTAAATTTATTTACTTAATTTAAAAATATTATTATGGCTTACGTAATTAGCGACGACTGCATTGCATGCGGTACATGTATTAGCGAGTGCCCATCAGGAGCTATCTCTGAGGGCGAGAAGTATTCAATCGATCCAGAAGTTTGCACAGAGTGTGGAACTTGTGCTGACGTTTGTCCTAACGAGGCAATCTCTCTTGGCTAATCGATAGACTTCGACAAAAAGACATAAGGGTGCAAGGTATTAGCCTTTGCACCCTTAATTATTTAATATCCTTGTGATTAGCCGTTGCTACGGCTATTATCACCAAAACAAACTACACAAAAATTATGAAAAGCGATCCAAAAGATTGTCTCTATTGTCAGAACAATGAGACATTGCACAACCTTATGATTGAGGTTGCAGAATTGTCTGTATCACGTGTGTTTATCTTTAAGGAGCAGACCTATCATGGTCGTTGCCTCGTGGCTTACAAAGACCATGTTGACGACATCAACCTCCTTAGCGACAACGACCGCAACGCCTTTATGGAGGATGTGGTAAGGGTTACACGCGCTATGCAGAAGGTGTTTAATCCAGACAAGATTAACTATGGTGCATATGCAGATACCTTGGAGCATCTACATTTCCACTTGATACCTAAATATGTTGGTGGACCAGACTTCGGTGGGGTATTCCAGATGAATCCTAAGAAAGTATATCTCACCGACGAGGAATATGCTGACATGGCTGAAGCTTTAAAGAATGCTCTTTAAACCCAAATCAATTATAAAATATTATTTAAACTAATCAACCAATAAAAATAATAAGGGTTGGAACTTCTGAAAGTTCCAACCCTCATTTCTTATTAGTGCAAGTACTATAAATAAGTACTAAATATCAATCTATCTTACTTCTTCTTACCAAGAGAAATGCTAAGAGCCTGCTTTGCTGTTTCGTTCTCTGGGTCAATCTCAAGAACCTTGTTCCAATAGATGTCTGCATTAGCCTTGTCGTTCTTTACCAAGTAGTAGTAGCCAAGATAACGATAAGCCTCTACGAGACGGATGTTATCAGTTTTGTCACGGTTGGTATTAGCAGCAAGAGAAGTCGCCAAAGCCTCATAGAAAGGCTTAGCAAGACCTTCTGTTGTCTCAGGGTCGAGAGAAGAGTTGATACGAGCACGCATAAAGTTAGCGAAGTCTGTCTGTGTAGGATGAACCTCTGCAAGCTTTGCATAAACGCTATCAGCGCTCAACAAAGCAGCCTTCTGAGCCTCACCTTTGAGAGAAGAAGCCTGCTTCTGGTAAATAGTACCGAGACCTGCAAAATCGAAAGCAGAAGGCTTATCAACGTTGCACAAGTATTCGTTGTAGTACTTGATACCATTCGCATAATCTTCCATTGCAACATAAGTATCAGCAAGGTTCTTACGTGTCATGTTCAACTGCTCCTTGTTGTCCTTGTTCTCCTTTGCTGCATTATGGAACATCTCGATAGCCTTGTCATACTGCTTAGCATTCTTCAAAGCTGTACCATAATATGTATAGTCGAAACCTGAAATCTTAGCACTATCAGAGTTGTTGAACAAAGCATCAGCATACTTCAAAGATTCGTCCGACTGGTTCATATCAGTAAGGTTGTAGAAAGCCAAACGGTTCCAAGCTGCCTTACGTGCATTCTTAGAAAGACCATACTTAGCAATCTCCAAGCTCTTGTCGCGCTGCTGAAGCATCCAAGAAGCTGTAGCATAGTTGGTGATATCCTCGTCTGCGAGCTTAGAATAGTCAGTTACCTTTGCATAAGCATCAACACTCTTTTGCATCTTGTTTGAAGAATAGTAGATACGAGCTACAAGAGCGTCTACTGCGATATCAGGGCGCTGTGTGCGCAACTCCTCAAGGTTTTGAGCAGCCTCCTCAGGGCTACGACCACGAAGGATGTTTGCATACTTAAAATATCCCTCAGGATCCTTAGGATCAAAATATTTTGCTTGCTGATACTGCTCTGCAGCCTTACCACCATCGTCAGCAAATACTGCGATGTCGCCAAGAAGGATAAATGCCTTAGCATACTTCTTGTTACGAGCAAGAGCGAGGTTAGCATACTTAGACGCATTAGCAGTGTCCTTAACTTCGAGATAAGCACGACCCATACCAAGCAAGACCTCAGGGTTCTTCTTGTTGGCTTTAAAAATAGCCTTAATAGCCTCGCCATCACCATGAGTCTTAATGAGCTTGCTTACTTCTTCAATAACGGCATTGTTGTTCTGTGCCATTGCAGGAGCACCGAATCCTATCATCATGGCTCCTAAAACGAAATATTTAATTGCTTTCATAATATCTAATTAATTATAGATAGACATGCATTAGTGGGTCAAAATAAGACTCCATCTATTTGAATAAACGAACAAACTTCGATAAAGTTATCGTTATTCACCTACTTTAACATCTCTTATAGTAATGTTACCATATACTGGCAATAAGCCCGACTTCAAGATAATGAGCTGTCCCTTAGGCGAAGCTATAAAGCTTGCAAAGCCCCAAGGCAATCCGTTGATAGGATCGTTGATAAGAGCATAGACTGTACGAATTAGTGGGTAATTACCATTTAACAAGTAATATTGGTATGGTTTCCAACTATTGGCAGGAGTAGCTTTCGGTGCTTTACTTACAGCCATCAGCCTAATGTTGGAATTAAAGGTAAGATTGGTAGTATCTCTTTTATCATTGAGCCAATTGCTACCGATAATTCCGATGGCACTTGGCGTTTTTTCTACATATTTAATTACTTCGGCTGAAGTATTGGCTGCCACAACATTCTTACTCTTAATAGCCTTGCCACCAAGGATAGAATCTTCTGCAAAGTGAACAGCACTCGACTTAGGATTGTCGAACACAAGGGTAATCTCTCCCCTCTTAGACCCTGGATAGATGTCCTTCCAGTCATTAGCATCTCCATTCAAGATACGCTTGATATCATTAACAGAGATACAAGTGTCAGTATTTGACTTATGTACGATAAGAGCTAATCCATCGTACGCAATCTTTTGAGCCTTTGGCAAGAAGTTTCTATCCTTCAAGCCCTGAAGCTCTGCGTCTTTAAAATTACGCGCAGTGATGACAAGCCAAGTATTCTTAGCCTTTAAGAGATTGGTTATACCCTCACTCTCGTTAGTATAGATAGGCTTAATCTTGGCATCTCTATAAATCGATTCGAAGACCTCACGCTCTTCTTCGACTATTGGTTGAAAACTTTCGTCAGAGGTGATCGAAATCACCCCTGACGAATATGTATCTGTACGGCTGTTCTTGTTCTTCTTTTCATTACAAGAAGAAAAGACACATGCCGCAAGTGTTAATCCTACTAATATGTAAGATACGTTCTTTTTCATTTAGTTGTTTATTACTGTAATCTGAATGCTACAGGCACGTTGTACTTAACGCGCACTGCAGAACCGTTCTGCTTACCAGGAATCCAACGAGGCATAGCTCTAACTACGCGAGAAGCTTCCCTGTCAAGTGATGGGTCAACACCACGAACAACCTTAACGTCGGTAATAGAACCGTCACGCTCTACGACGAACGATACTACAACACGACCCTGTACACCATTCTCCTGAGCTACTACAGGATACTTGACGTTGTTGCTAAGCCATTCCATGAGGGCTGATGGGCCACCAGGGAAAGAAGGCATCTGCTCTACTACGTCGAATACCTTTTCAACTTCAGGTTTTGGTTCTGGCTGAGCAACGGCCTCCTTGATTTTGAGCACCTCACCATTTGCATCATCGTTACCCTTAACGTCAAGGGCACCGATAGCGGTCTTGGTGCTCATCAATTCGTCCTGTGTCTTAAGCTCATCCTCAGGCTTAACCTCATCGTCCTTCTTGATGACAGGTGCGGTAAACTTAACAGAGCTCTTAACACGCTCAACAACTTTCTCAGGCTGCTCAAGCTTAACCTTCTTCTGTTGCTTAACCTCTGCCTTTTTCTTAGGCTGATTAAGAGCAGAGAGCTCAGCAACGCTTGTCTGAGCTACAGACTTGGTACGTGATTCCACAAACTTAACAAGTGAAATACCACCCCAGATAGCCAATGCAGCAATAAAGATAGTGATCAGAGAGTATAGGTTTCGCTTTCCGGCATTCTTACGAAGTCTGTAGGCTCCGTATTCCTTGTTCCTTCCTTCGAAGACCATCTCGGTCCAATCACGAGAAATCAAATCTATTTTTGCCATTTGTTCTTCTTTTTAATATAGTTAGCAATATATCGACTTACTCGACTCCCTTTTCTTTGAGAAGTTTCTCATCGTCAGGATTAATCTTGTCGATAACATACTTACCAATGCTGCATATCTGCATTTCGTCGAGAGCATCCACAAGGTTCTTGTACTTAGACTTGTCGGTAGCCTTGATGATGACTGTCATAGTCTGAATCTTCTCACCATTAATGATACCAGCCTTAATCTTTGACAATTCCTTTTGGTAAACAGAATCTGGCATTGAGTTTGTAAGGTCACCAGCCTTCTTTTCATCAAGCTTAGCCTTAGCCAACATAACCTGCTGAACAGGCTGTGTGCCATCCTCTGTTACGTGTGTAATCAGGACTTTACGAATACCATCCTTACCCCAAGTTGTTTCCTTAAGGCATGAAGGGTCATCATATTTAGGAAGTCCTGCAACATAATAAATCTTGTCATTGGCACCTACATAGATAGTTACTGTGTAAGAAGCCTTTGTTACAGACTTATCTTCATCTTCCATGTTCTTATCATTACTTGGCATACTCAATTCCATTGTCTGTGGCTTTGCCAAAGAGGTACAGAGCATGAAGAAGGTGATAAGAAGCATCATCATGTCCACCATAGGGGTGAAGTCTACGCGGACATTAATCTTCTTTTGTCTACTTTCTTTCTTTTTAGCCATTTGTTAGTCCTCCTTTGCCAATGTAGTGATAAGATAATAACGGTTCTCATTCATGTCCTGAAGTTCAGACATGATCTTTTTCACGATGCTGTATGGAGTAGCCTCATCAGCCTTGATAGCGATCTTGATGTCTGGATTAACGTCACGAGCCTGACGTACCCAAAGCTGGAATTCGCTTTCCTTACCGTCGATAGAGTCGGTAGGAATACCAAGACCTGGAAGCTGTTCAGACATGTCCTGAGTGCTCAAAGAAAGATATGCTTCAAGCTTATCCATAGGCGCACCCCACATAGGGTCGTTCTGGAACTTCTTAACCTGAGCCTTTGTAAGACTAATGCCATACTGACCAGTCATACCTGAAAGAACGTCAACGACGTCGTTCTGATTGTCCAAGCTCATGAATATCTTACCTGTCTTGTCGACAAGGATATTGAGCACGCTCTTTTCAGGCACCTTAATCTCCGATACCGAACCTGGAGAGTTCACCTTTACTGGCTCCTGCTTAACGAATGTAGATGTAAGCATGAAGAAACACAGCAAAAGTGTCATCACGTCCGACATAGGAGTCATATCTATCCAGACGTCGCTTTTCTTAATTTTTACTTTACCCATAGCGATAAAATTTTAAAGGGTTAGTAGAAAATTAAGCTTCTTCTGTATGGTTTGCTTCGTATGTCTGAGCGATAGTGTAACCAACCTCGTCAAGTGCGTATGTCAGCTTATCAATCTTGTTAGTGTATGTGTTGTAAGCAACTACAGCCACCCAAGAAGTAGCGATACCTGATGCGGTATTAACCAAGGCCTCTGAAATACCCAAAGAAAGAGCCATAGAGTCACCACCACCACCAGCAGCAAGAGCCTGGAACGAACCGATCATACCGAGCACAGTACCGAACAAAGCGGTAAGAGTACCGAGGGTAACGATTGTAGCGATAATAGGGAGGTTCATCTGAAGAGTTGGCATCTCGAGCTGAGTAGCCTCTTCGTGAGCCTGCTGGATCTTAGCAACTTTCTGTGCCTTCTTGATACCAGAAGTAGTCTCCATCTCGCAGTAAGCGTTAACTGAAGCGAGTACAACGTTAGCTACAGAACCCTGCTGCTTGTTGCAAAGCTCGCGAGCCTTGTCGAAATCATTTGCCTTAACAGCAGCCTTAACTTGCTGAACGAACTTAGTAAGAGAGCTCTTACCGAAAGCTGTACGGAGAGCGAAGTAACGCTCGATACTCAAAGCTACAACGGTAAACATCAAAGTAAAGATAAGACCTACTACATAACCACCATGGTATACGGTTCCCATCAAGTTCAATGGACGGCCCTCGTGTGTACCACCTGCGAAGTTGTCAGGGTTACCGAGTACGAAGTACCAGAAGCCATAACCAAGGCATAAGCATATTGCCATTACCCAAATAGCTGATTTAATACCTGTGAAGCCCGAGCTTTTCTTAGGGCTTGCTGCATTTGTTTTTGTTGCCATAATGTAAGTGTTAATTTTTAGTTATTAATAAAATTAATTATAATTTTCTTTTTATAGATTTTTATCGATTGGTCAGACCGATGAGGGTTAGTTATTTCCCCTTTGGGGTAACAGAATCTATTAGTAGTCACGCTATTACACGACAAAACGAAAGACCATGTTATTATATTTCATTCAAAATAATAAAGTCTTTGTCTATATCTACTAACATTTTCCACGCAAAGATAACAATTAAACGGTAATTACAAATGCAATTAAGAAGTTTTAACGGAATATTTTTCACATGTCTTCTTTAGTGTAGTTGTACACCTAAGTTCAATTGTTATCTTTGCACGGTCAAACCTTGATAATATTTATCGTCTTACTTCAACTTAGCCAAAGTTTCCTTGATTCTCTTCATAGCCTCGCGGATGTTGTCATCACTTGTAGCATAGCTCATACGGAAGCACTCAGGGTCGCCGAAAGCATCACCACCAACTGTTGCTACATGACCTTCTTCGAGAAGGAACATAGCGAGATCGGTAGAGTTGTTGATAACCTTGTCTCCACAAGCCTTTCCATAGAAGCTGCTGCACTTAGGGAAGAGATAGAAAGCACCTTCTGGAACATTAACCTCAAGACCAGGAATATCCTTTGCGAGTTCTACGATGAGATCTCTTCTGCGCTGGAATGCCTGACGCATAGTCTCTACACAAGTCTGATCCATAGTATATGCAGCCTCAGCAGCCTTCTGGCTTACAGAGCAAGGACCGCTTGTATACTGTCCCTGAAGCTTATTGCATCCCTTAACAATCCACTCAGGAGCTGCGATATAACCAATACGCCATCCAGTCATAGCATAAGCCTTAGAGACACCATTTACGATAATAGTGCGCTCTCTCATGCCTTCAGCCTTAGCGATACTTGCATGCTTGCCTACGTAGTTGATGTGCTCATAAATCTCGTCAGCCAAAACGTACAACTCCTCATGGCTAAGGATAACTTTAGCAAGAGCGTCGAGCTCTTCCTGAGAATATACGCTACCGGTAGGATTGCTTGGTGAACAAAGGATGAGCATACGAGTCTTTGGAGTGATAGCAGCCTCGAGCTGTTCTGGAGTCATCTTGAAGTTCTGCTCAAAACCTGCATTCACGATAACAGGCTCTGCTCCTGCGAGCTTTGCCATCTGAGGATAGCTAACCCAGTAAGGTGCTGGTATTATCACCTCGTCGCCATCATTGCACAATGCCATCACGGTGTTACAAACGCTCTGCTTGGCACCATTAGAAACGAGAATCTCGTTTATGCCATATTCAAGTCCGTTCTCGTTCTTTAGTTTAGCAACGATTGCCTTTCTAAGCTCAGGATATCCAGGAACTGGTGAATACCTTGAATAATTCTCGTCGATAGCCTTCTTTGCAGCCTCCTTGATATGATCAGGAGTATTAAAGTCAGGTTCTCCTACACTCATGTTGATAACATCGATACCCTGCGCCTTCATTTCGCTACTCTTTTGCGACATTGCCAAAGTAGCAGATGGTGCGAGTCGATTGAGTCTATTAGATAATTGTGCCATGATATAAATATATGTTTGTATTATGCAAAATTACGTATTTTTTGTTTATCCCGAAAAAATGAAATAACTTTTTCACATATTAATCTATGTGAAGAGTATGTCCCATTCTATCACGTTTTGTCTTAAGATATTTGTAGTCGTATTTATTTGGCTCTATCTCAATAGGAACATTCTCGACAATTTCCAGACCATAGGCCTCAAGTCCCACCCTTTTTGTGGGGTTGTTTGTCATCAGCCTCATCTTGTGTACACCCAGGAAGCGGAGCATCTGTGCCCCACATCCATAGTCTCTCTCGTCTGGTTCAAAGCCGAGGTGTATGTTAGCCTCAACGGTATCAAGTCCTTCTTCCTGTAGCTTATAAGCAGCTATCTTATTCATGAGTCCGATACCTCTACCCTCTTGCTGCATGTAGATAAGCACGCCTTTGCCTTCTTTCTCTATCATCTGCATAGCCTTGTGTAGCTGTTCGCCACAATCACAACGCTGACTACCGAGGATGTCGCCAGTAGCACACGAAGAGTGAACTCTAACGAGTACTGATTCGTTCTCGTTCCATTCGCCCTTAACCAATGCCATATGCTCCAAGCCATTACTCTGCTGACGGAAAGGAATGAGCATAAAGTCGCCATAGCGAGTAGGCATATGTACTTTCTCGCCTACTTCGATGCTTGTTTCCTTCTGCAATCTGTAAGCGATGAGGTCTTTGATGGTGATAATCTTCATATCCCACTCTTTGGCAAGAACCTGCAACTCTGGCATACGTGCCATAGTACCATCCTCGTTCATGATTTCCATCAAAGCACCAGCAGGATACAATCCTGCCAACTTACAAAGGTCAACAGCAGCCTCTGTATGACCAGAACGGCTCAACACTCCATTATCTTGAGCATAAAGAGGGTTTACATGTCCTGGGCGTCCGAAAGTAGAAGGCTTTGAGTTTGGGTCTGCCAACGCCTTAAGGGTTTCTGCTCTATCGTGCGCAGAAACACCTGTTGTGCATCCTTCCAATTTATCTACGGTAACGGTAAAAGGAGTACCCAAGACAGATGTATTCTCTATCACCTGCTTTGGCAAATCGAGTTCCTCGCATCTGCTCAAGGTGATAGGAGCACAAAGCACACCACGCGCATTCTTAAGCATGAAGTTCACCTTTTCGTCGGTAACTTTCTCAGCTGCTATAATAAGGTCGCCTTCATTCTCACGGTCTTCGTCATCTACAACGATAACAAACTTACCTTCCTTGAAGTCCTTTATAGCCTCTTCTATAGTATTGACTTTGAAATCCATATTTATAGTTTTATTCTTATACATTATTATATATAGGGGACATAAACAGAATCATAAGAGAATACAGAACACACAAAACTATTTGATTCTTCACTCTTCCCTCTTCACTCTTCACTTAACATCTCTCATTCTAACGATGATAGCCTGGTTGGTTTGGCGAATCTGTCTGAGGTCGCGATACAGACGCAGACGGAAGGTCCACATTCTGATATACAGCACCGCACCCACAGGCACCACCACACCAGCAATAATATTCAACCACTTATATTCGAAAGGTCGGGTGTGAGCCTTCGTTGCAAGTATTGGATATTTGTTCATCTCGTGGAGCAATATCTTATCCTTGGTATTTGCCAAGTCTTCGATTACCGATTCCAAGACTTCGCTTATGCGCTCAATCTCATTATCCTTCTTATATTTGAAGAATACGTCTATGATATTCGGAGCAGAAACCAATCGATGTTCCTTAGAATAAGCATCGATTTCGGCATTCATCTGCTTCAGCACTATTGTATCATTTGCATAATCAGGGTCGTTGATGATAACCTCCTTTGCAAATACATGGCGTTTGAGTCGCAAGCCCAATAGTCGCATAAAGAACTCCTTATAGAGGTCTGCGTTGAACACCATAGAGTCTTTGTTTGCCTTATATGTTACGAATATCGCTATAGGCGTAAGTGCTACTGGTGCCAGTCCTTTACCAAACCATACTGCCCACATTCCTCCACGTGCCATACGGTAGCCTGAGTTGTCGAGGATATAATAGACAATGAACACCAATACCGAGATAAGGATAGGATATCCAAGTCCACCCTTACGGATGATAGCTCCGAGTGGTGCTCCGATGAAGAAGAATAGCAGACATTGCAACGCAAGCGTAAACTTATTGATAGCTTCTATCTCGTGCATTCTGAGCAGTCGGTCGCCATCACTTGTTATCATACTCCTGAACTCAAGGTCTGAGACTCGTCCCTGTACGCTATTCAAAGCATCGTTTACAGCATTTTTCTGAACATCCACAGATTTCTTTCCGAACAAGCTATCGAAGTTTGTCTTATCAGCCTTTGCCATCTTCACAGCATTCAGCGAGTCGGCTTTATTCAAAGACACGTTATAGAAATACATACGCTTGGCATCGTCATAATACGAGCGTCCGATGCTGTCGTAGACTTGGTTGATAGAGTCCATATCGTGGAATATCTGTCGCAATCCCTTACCCTTAGCATTGTTAGCCAATGATGCTGCATCTTGCATATTGAAGTCGCCATCAAAGTCAAGCACTATCTGCTTTGCCACAAACGACTCTCGACGATATGGTACCGATGCGCTATTACCAAACTCCGACGACTGCATATTCTCAAACCATTCTCCGCTCCATAATGTCAGCAGTAGGTGTTTCTTCTCTGCCGTAGTCTGCATCATTCCTGAGTCGGCAAGGATTATGGCTTGATCTTCGTAGCTGCCTGTCATTCGGTAAATCATCATACCATAGAGTTTACCTGTCTCTACATCCTTCTTCTGCACATAGATGTTGCAATTTGGTATTCCATCATAGAATATCCCCTCTGGAATCATAAGCTCCGGACTCTTCTGCTTCATAGAAATGAGCAACTGCGAGAGCTTCATATTGGCTTCAGGGCCAATATTGTTTTGAAAGTAGAACGACACTCCACATATCACCAGCGTAATGGCGAAGAGTGAACGAAACGACTGCATGAGAGAGATACCTGCAGACTTTATGGCTGTAAGCTCATAACTTTCGCCCAGGTTACCAAACGTGATGAGCGACGACAGCAGGATAGCCAAAGGCAAAGCCTGTGGCACCAGCATCAACGCCATATTCCAAAAGAACTGTGCCAAGATTTCCACGGACAGTCCTTTTCCTATAAGCTCGTCGACATATCTCCATACGAACTGCATCATCAGCACGAATTGGCAGATGAAGAATGTTCCTACGAAAAGTAGACCGAACTGCTTGGCTATAAATATATCTAATTTCTTTATTCGAAATGTCATTACCTTCTAAATTTGCACATTGTGCACATATCAAGGTGCAAAATTAGCACAAAAAACTCAAATTCTCACCTATTTTGTTTTTTTTTATAATATTATAAGGCTACATAATGTTTATTGAGTGGTTTTATACGGCTATTCGAATTGGGCTATGCGACTATTCGAATTGGACTATGCGACTATTCGAATTGGGCTATGCGGCTACTCGAATAGACCATAACGAGTATTCGCATCCGCCAAATGGAATATTCCTCTGAGCGAATGCGAATTCCCTTATTTTTCTATAACTATAGTTCCTTTGGAGTATAGATGGCGTTCCACCATGAGTCGTCGTTCTTCAGATATTTCTGAAACCATGCCATTATAGAGTTTATCCATTTGGTGCGTTTTGCAGGATCCATGATGCCATGGTTCTCGCCTTCTACTTCTATAAAGGCTGTTGGCACGCCTAATATTCTCAAGGCGTTGTACATCTGTATCGACTCTCCTATAGGCACATTGGTGTCGGCTGTACCATGGGTGAAGAGGATTGGTTTCTTTATCTTGTCGGCATTATACAGAGGCGAACGCTCCACATAGAGGTCTTTGCGTGTCCAAGGGAAGCTGTTGGCAGCCGAGGTTTCGCTATACGAATATCCCCAATATCCTTCACCCCAATAGCTGGTGTGGCTTGATATTCCGGCATGCGACACTCCGCAAGCGAAAGGATTATCCTTTGTCATCATATACTGAGTCATAAAACCTCCGTAGGATGCTGATATGCAACCGATATGGTCGGCATCGCATTGTGGCACATCTTTCACAAACTGTCTTGTGGCATCGATGATGTCTTGTGCTGGTCCTTCGCCCATGGTGTTTACATGGCGTGAGGCCCACTCCTGACCAAAGCCTGATGCTCCAGAAGGGTTTACTACGAAGGTGATGTAGCCCAAAGCATTCCAATAGTGAGCAGGATAGTGCGAGCCATTGCCAAAGCGTCGCGATGTTGGCGAGCAACCTCCATAGTAGTGTACGATAACTGGATATTTCTTCTGAGGGTCGAAGTCGGCAGGCAGAGTGTAGAATCCAGTCACCTTATAGCCACGTGTGGTCTGCATGCTCCACGACTTCTCTGTGCCAAACGGCATATCGGCATAGTCGTCCTTGTTTGGTGCCAAGAGCAAGGAGGTCTTAGCATTCTTGGCTGGCGACGCAATGTTGTAGACCTCGTAAGGTACACACATCGAAGAACCATCAACAACGATGTTGCCGCCCTTGCTTGCTATGCTGAAATCAGAGATTACTTCTAATGGCATGCGCACCATCTTCGACTTCAATGTCTTTGTGTCAAGACGGAACAGGCTTACGCTATCTCTATTCTGAGCAGTATAATATAAGCAGTTGTCTGCCTTCGACCATTCCATATCTTCGATACTTGTTTCGTCGTCGGCAGTAAGTGGAGTTACCTTCAAGGTGTTGGTATCCATCACGTACAGATGATAGTCGAATGTGTTTGGAGTTCTGCCTTCTGGCACTTTTTTGCCTATTCCATCAAAAGACTCTGTACCTGCCTTAAACACCACGCGGTCTGTGCCTCCTGCATACAAGGCTCCACCTATGAAGCCGTCCTTATCCACGAGCTTACAGGTGGTCATGGTAGCAAGGTCGAGGTCGTAATATGTAGCCCGAGTGGTAGGACGCTTGGTTATAGAGTCGGAAGTTACACCAAAAAGGATGTGCTTGCCGTCGGGCGCAATGTCTGAAAGCCATACGCCATGGTAGCTATATGTTAGCTGTTGCACCAATCCTGTCTTGAAATCATATCGAGCCAACGATGTTCTGTTGCGCCAACCTGGCTGACGGTCGTCGGGATGTACTATCTCGAACACTCCTTCTTCCTTCTTTGGACCATCTGTAGAGTGCATTAGGATGGCGTAATCTTCTGTTGGCGATATCACGAAGTAATCGTCGGGCATGTCTTCTGCCAATATCTCTACCTTATTATTTAGTGGGTCTACTGTCTTGAGCAGGTTTTTGCCTCCAACTTTTTCAATATAATAATATCTGTCAGAAGTTGGCATCCATGTCATCGAGCCGTCAACGAAGCGCTTGCTGCCAGTCTTCAAGTCGGCAAGGATATACTTATATTGTATCTTGTTCTTCTCGTCATACCATCGATAGCCCATCAAAGCCCAACGGCCAGATGGCGAGAGTGATGGTGCTGTGGTAATCTTTGTGCCAAGCACATCACGCATCGTAAAACTACGCTTTCCTGTTTCTACAAACGACAGAGCATCGTTGGGCAACGATAGAGCCAAGCCTGTGCTGTCGGCAACAAACTTCATCACGATAGTATGTTGACCTGGCTGCAGGGTCATACCGGCAGTCTGCTCTACCCCATCGGCATAAACCTTATATTTCTTTGCGCCCTTTACCGAGAGTTTCAAATCTTTCAAGTATTTCGATGCCATCACATCAAACTTCACAAGATGAAGTTGGGCCGTATCTAACTTTAATGCTGCAAGATTTTCCAAAGGCTTCTTGTCGGCAATAGTCAGCGACAAACGAGTATCAAGCAGGTTGTCTGCCTTAAACTTATTCTGAGCATTGTCGATGCTGTCAAAGACTATTGGTGCCACCACCTTGAATGGTCCTGCATGTCTAACATGCGCAACATTGATGTCGGCAGCATTAATTGTTGTGGTCATAACCAGACAAAGTGTGGCTAAAGATAATTTCTTCATAATTATATTATTATGTATGATTATTCTTCAAACGTACGCTTTAGGCTCTCCCAACTTTGGAAGCCTGCCAACAAAGCCAACTTATCCAACGTTTCTTTAGTTGGCTTCTCCTTACCCATAAGTATTGCTGATAGTTTACGCCAAGCGTTAGCATCAAGTTTTATTTCGTGCTTAGTGAGAAAATCCGATAGTTTCCTAAATTCCCGTATCATATTTCTATAACATATTATCGTGCTGCAAAGTTAGTGCAAGTGAGTGGAATGACAAAAGAAAACACGAAGTTTTTCTTTTTCATTCCCGAACGCAGCCTAACTTATTAAAAGTTAGTGCAAGTGAGCGAAATGACAAAAGAAAATACGAAGTTTTGTATTGATAAGGGTAAATATCATTATACGACGAGTAAATATTGTTATTTTTATATCTATTTTTATTTTTTAGATAATCATAGGAAAATTATTCGTATATTTGCCAGCATTAACAGAACTATACTAACTATTATTTAACGAAAGAACCTAAAAGCATGGGAAAAACTTTGTTTACTTGTTTGTTGGCATTTGGTGCGTTAGCATCATATGCTCAAGTAGATCTCTCGAAGTATTTGCTACAAAACTATGGTTTTGACCAAGACTTCGACTATAAAGCGTCACAGTCGAATGAAGTTACGCAAGAAATTAAGGATGTGAAGGGATGGACAGCCAACCTTTCTGCCAACTACACCATCGTGGGAACCTACGAGTATGGATTCAAAGGAACTTTTAATACAGCCACCGTGCCTACAAAAGGCTACAACGGAGAAGCTGGTGGTGGACTTGCCATTTCTACAGGCTGGGAACAGACTTTCTTGTTTAGCCAAGAGGTTACATTACCTGCAGGCACATATACTATCAATGCACCTACTTATAATGGTAGTAATGTTACTGCTGCCACTTCGCAGTTGGCATGGATTCCAAATGCAGGCACATCTAAGAAGTCGACTGTTACCTCTTATTCAGCCAACACCTGGACTTTGGACAAGATCACCTTTACCCTCAACACTACTACCAAGGGCAAGATACAGTTTGGTATGAAGGCGGCAGCAGGTGGTTCTGCCAATACTGCCAAGTTGGTGGTTGACTATGTTCAGATTCTCGGTGATAATGTTGCTGCCGACAAGTCGCAGCTAAATGCTACCATCGCTTCTGCCAACAAATATTATGGCAACGGAAATGGAAATGGTGCAGCAGATTTAAAGTCAGCGATAACTGCAGCCCAGACTATTGCCGACAAAGCCGATGCCGACATCATAGCAATCTATGAGGCAACGAGTGCTCTTGAAGAGGCTATCAGCGCATACCGCAATCTGAACATTAGCGAGGATAATCCTATTGACAAGACGGAGTATATCCTAAACAATAGTTTTGAGGATGGTACAAAAAATTGGACTGTTGATGGTCTTGTATCGCAGGGCAACTCATCGTTCACAAAGAAAGAGGGTAGCAAATATATCGAGAAATGGGTAGGACAAGGCAATAATGTGGGCAACGCAAGCGTGAGCCAAACTATCACCTTACCTAATGGTATATATATGCTTACCGTGGCTGCACAAAACTTGAACCAAGCCTCAACTTCTCAGAAATGTGAGGGTGCAAAGATTTATGCAGATGGCAACGAAACTACTGTTTATACTCCTGCCAACTATAGCGTAAAGTTTACTAACCTCACGGGCAAGGCAACAATTGGTTTCGAGGCTGTTGATGCTACAGGCAACTGGCTTGCAGTAGACAACTTCCGCCTTGGTCTTATCGGAGAGATTACAAGCGATATTATCATTAGCGAAGTTCAGCGCTTAGTTTCTGAAGGCGAAAGCTTGCAGACTCAGATGATGTATAAGGCTGAAGCTCAGAATCTCGCTACAGCCATTGAACAAGCAAAGAAGATTACTGCAACTTCTACCGAGGCTGATGTAGCTTCTGCAGTAGAAGCTATCAACAAGGCTATCAAGGCTGCCATGGTTGCCATCACAGAATATCAGGCATTGCAATCTGCTATCGACAACGCTCAGGGTCAATATGATGTTGCAAAGAATGACGCCGACAAATTGATGGAAGAAATCAACAAGGCGCAAGAGTTGATGAAGAATGCAGAGGCTACAAAGACTGATATCGACAACGAAATCATTGCATTGGAGAAGGCGTTGTTAGCATTCAATCTTGCTAACGCAACTCCAGGTTCTGGCACAGCACCAAAGGTTACTCTGACCAACAAATATGTGGCTACTGGTGCTACACAGGCATTGGTAAGAGCCACTGTGACAGGTTCAAACATTCTTGAGCGTGGTGTATGTTGGAGCACAGAACACAATCCTACTGTTCTCGACAATCGCACTACTAAGTCGTTCTCTCTAAACGGCACCATCTTCCACATCAAGGGCATGAAGCCTTCTACAGTATATTATATTCGCCCATACGTGATGAACAAAACTTATACCGTGGCTTATGGCGACGAGGTAAAGATTGTAACTCATCCTGCTGGCGGATGTACATGGTCGTGGAACGAGGGTGCTCCTGACGATGCTGCTAATACCCGTTGCCGTAATGCCATAAAGGAGACTATCGACTACTTCAACGAATGGGCTGGTATCAAGGGATTCCATCTTACTGGCAACTATGGTTCGGGCACTCCTACTGCCGACTGTAGTTATGGTGGATGGATGCGCATTGGACCTAATGCTGCTTATCAGGCTATCGGAACCGTTCTTCACGAAACTGGCCATGGCGTAGGTGTGGGTACTCATTGGATATGGAACAACTGTTCTGATACTCGTCAGAATACAAGTAGCGGCAAATGGCTCGGTAGAGCTGCTACTGAGGTTTATCAGTTCCTTGAGAACAAATATACTGATGATTACTACTTCCAAGGCGACAAAACTCACGGTTGGGGTCGCAATGCCACATATGATTGGCTCGTAAATGGAGCCGACAAAGATAAGCACTCTGAATTGCAGTATGCTGGTGGTATGTGTATCATGTATGGTTTGTTCCTCGATGGTCTATGCCCTACAAGCAATCACCCAAATGGTATCGCTGGCTACACATACAACTTCGACGACTCTAAGAAGTATTATATAATGTGTAAGAATTCTGAGCGTGGTCTTGGCGATGGTCTTCTATTCCAACGTAACACCATCGCAGCATGGAAACCTTATTTCAACACCACTACCGAGGTCAACGACTCTGCTGCATGGTATTTGGAATTTAACCCTCTCAACGGCTACTATTCATTCAAGAATGCTGTAAGTGGTAAATATTTGACTCGCTCTACTACAACATCTGGAATGTCTGTGAAGCAGACTTCTGTGCCTTCTACCGCAGAGCAATTCCAACTTATGCCTGACCGCACAAACGTTACTCTTGGTGCTGGTAAGAATAAGGTTACTACTCATGGATATTGGTTTACATGGTACAACGATGGCAACAAGGCTATGAGTGCTAACGCATTGGGCAAACGTTCTGGTTATGGAACATTGGAACAGACAGCATTCAACTTCAGCAACTCTGCAACAAAACAACAATGGATTATCATCAGCGAAGACGAGTTGGAGGAATTTCGCCAAGCTGCTATAGCGACAAGTATCAAGGATGTCAATACAGATACAGCAACCAACAACTCGCAAACTATCATCGGCATCTATAACGTTGATGGTTCAAAGAAGAATGACATCTCACGTGGTTTGAACATCATAAAATACAACGATGGTTCTACCAAGAAGGTATACATAAAATAAAAATGCATAAATAAAAATAGGAGCTAAACGAGAATCATATTCCGTTTAGCTCTTTTTTTATATTTATGCTTATACTTATTTTTTATTATGTGTAGCAGATTTTCTTAATAACCACAACAAAAAACCTATTTTAAATCAGAAATTGTTGATTACAGGTGCGGTGTTATAGTAAGTAGCTTTCATTCAATGGTTTAGCCAACTTCATTCGCTATCGATGTTACGTTCTATCAATCTATGCTTTCTATCAAATGTATCTTTGCTTACTATCAAATCTATTTTTGCTTACTATCAAATGTCAACATGATTGCTATCAAATGTAATTTAATATACAGATAATGTCAAAGTCTATCTATTTTATAACCTAACAAGCATTTTGGTACGAAATTGAATAAACAGACAATATTTTTCTTTGCCTTATCATGTTTTTGCAGTATATTTGCAAAAAGTTTGGTCGATACGCGATAGTAAATCTAATTTAGTTTGATATATATAGGAATAAAAATCAATAGAGGCTAAACCACGAGGTTTTATCTAATAAAATAACATTTGTATATTTCTATGAATATAAAAAGAAACTATAGAGAATGGCTAATTATAATCATTTTCTCATTTTCCTCTTGTGTACCTATACTTCACACTAAAGAACTTGTCGTATTCAACAATTGTACGACAGACACTGTGTATATTGGTGTATCGTATTATGACGATATAGACAGTGTGTACGAACAGGCATATCCACACTATGATTCCACTGCAAACAATAGAGCTGATACAACAGGAATTTCTTTATGGGAAAGAATCAATTTCAACAGCAGCTGCTATATATTGCCAGATTCTGCTTATTCGATAAATGCGGATTTATTATTAAAAGATGCGGATACATTATATTTCTTTATGGTAAGAGTAAAGGATGCTAAGAGATACTCGTGGAAAACAATTCGCACGAAGTTTATATATCACAAATGGACTGCAAAAAGAAACAAAAACGGAAAATTTGTGAACGATGCATTGCTAAAATAGCTGGCAATTATATTGGTTCTTTTTATGGTTCAAGAATTGGATTTTCTATTGGAACAGGTATAGGTTCAGGAATTTTATCATTACCATTAGGAATTGGTTGTAGTCTTGTTGGTGATTATTTAGGCGGTTTTTTCGGTGGTTACATAGGCGAAGAGCTCTATAATATTTATTGAATTAACATAAATAACAAATCAGAATAAAAAACATGAAATATATTATAAATAGATTATTATTTTCTTTATATTATTGGAATTTATGTGTATGCAACATAATTGACTATACACT
>ENA-OYWJ01000259-OYWJ01000259.1-human-gut-metagenome-genome-assembly--contig:-NODE-259-length-28259-cov-7.004680_pt1 | contig 28259 bp, 20 predicted proteins | sample MGYA00244169_ERZ653395 | MGnify/ENA primary metagenome ERZ653395 (study PRJEB26926, sample SAMN06165120) | human gut metagenome | biome: ENVO:00009003; feature: ENVO:2100002; material: ENVO:00002003...
CTTATGCGATCGTCGGCAGCGTCAGATGTGTATAAGAGACAGAAGTGTGCATTTGTGCGATATGAACAAAAAAGTTTTATTCGCTTTGTGTATATTGATATTTTACTGTTTCTTTGTTATTCATATATAAATTTAATGTAATAAATGGTCGACCGGGAGATAAACTGGAAGTCCGTCTTTATACTGGAGGGATATTTCACCGATGATCAAAGGACGGAGATAGTCGATCATCTCGTCTGTGACATCATTTCCATCCGGATGGATCCACTCTGATGGTACGGACTTTGCTTCATTTGCGATCTTTGATACATCAGCCGACTGGATCACCCATTGATATGGATCATTGGAGATACGATTGATCGTAACCATGATACCGGTCTTACCTTCAGCGGCATATTTGACTGCGGCCTGCCCGAGAGCAAAGGATTCTGTGATATCTGTTCTGGAAGCAATGTGACCTGCACAGCGCTGCAATACATTTAATTCGATTGAACGAACTTTTACACCGATTTCATCACGTACAAGATATTCTAAGGCTTTTCCGGCACCACTTAGCTGTGCATGACCGAATTTGTCAGCAACTGCAGAATCAGAACTGATATAATTGCCATCAGCATCGTGGATTCCTTCTGAGACAGCTACGATAACCGTTTTTTGTTTGGTAAGCTTGTTTTTTACATCTTTTAAGAACTGCTCTTTTGAGAATGCGACTTCCGGCAGATAGATGAGATCCGGTGCCTGACTGTAAGTTGTTCTGGCAAGTGCAGAGGATGCTGTGAGCCATCCTGCATCGCGCCCCATTATTTCTACGATGATAACAGCCGGAATCTTATAGATATAAGCGTCGTGTGCAATCTCAAGCATGGTGGAAGCTACATATTTGGCAGCAGAGCCAAAGCCCGGGGTATGGTCGGTTGCATATAGATCGTTGTCAATCGTCTTTGGTATACCGACGATCCTGACATCAGAATGAATACTTTCTGCATATGCACTGAGTTTCATAACCGTATCCATAGAATCATTTCCACCAATATAGAAAAATGCTGCAATTCCGTATTCTTCAAAACGTTCAAAGATCTGTTCATAAGGCACAGGATCTTTATCGTAGTCCGGAAGCTTATATCGGCAAGAACCGAGATACATGGCAGGTGTCAGTTCGAGGGTATTTAACATCGGGAAATGAGAAAGAGCCATCAGAGACATATCCATCAGATTATTTTCAAGTACTCCGGTTATGCCGTGGAGAGAACCGTAGATACGGGTGAAGCTGCCGGATTTTTTTACTCCATCGATCACTCCGGCAAGAGAAGCGTTGATGGCAGCGGTTGGACCGCCGGATTGAGCTACGATGCAATTTTCTTTTTTCATTTTGATTCTCCATTCTTTTGTGTAATAAAATTAAAAACCGTTTTCTAATCATAGAGACCGGTTAGGGTAATGATTCCTTTTTTGTATAAAATGTCAGGAACATAAGACATTTTGGATTTGCGAAGCCCGGGAAGTCCCAGATCCTCTTCTCTGTTTACATATGTGTAATTTTGAAGTTCGTTTGCAACAAATGTTTTGTTGATCATAGGATAGATGCCGTCAATGCTGTCGTCCGCTTTCTCAAAATGTACATCAAAAGTATCATTGGTCAAGGGCTCGCCCAGTGTGAATGCAGAAGGAATGTGATTGACGTATATGATTCCGCCTGTCATCTGCATTTTTCTCCTGTTTGACAGGGCTTTTCGGATAATATTATATTCATAAGCATGTTCTTCGGCAAGCTCAGGCTGTAGGACATCGTGTTTTTCCACCCAATATCTGGCGATCGCAAGACATGCATCTATGTGTTCGTCCGTGATCGTGTAATATTCATAGTCCGGGTAATTACGCATGAAATTATTGATATGATTACGTTTGCCGTGCAGCTTTTTGCCACGAAGATATGTGAGCTTTTCTACCGTATAGATATAGTCAAAATCACCGGGATCCAGTGTGTAAGGGAATTCCTTTCCATACCAGCCTGTGATAATTTCATAGATTTCCGGTGTAGCACAGTGTACACATGGTGTAACACCCTGAGCATGAAAATAGGTACAGACTTCATCAAATACAGAACGCGCATTCAGCAGATAATCCGGGTTCTGTATATCTTTTATAAAATCTGTACCAATGCCGATCGGAAAGGTAAAAGAAGAAGGTTTGCCATCTTCTTCAGCTATAAAAACAAGCATTTCTGAAAGAATTACATAAGAGACATGGTATTCTTCTGCCCATAGAATTGCATTGCCGGTACAGAAGCCGCAATCTTTAATGCTGCTTCCTTTCAAATAGCGGTTTAAAATGTCAAGTTGCGATAAATTTGGTTTAATAAGTTCCATTTTTATATATCTTTCTAATGATTTATAATTCTGATTAATTTTATTCCGGACTGTAAAGCAGTGTGCGGAGATTCTTTCTTCCGTAGGTCATCAGTCCGTCAATGATTGCTTTTTTGTTGTCATCGGAGGTCTCTATATCTACCGTTTCCAGAAGTTCATTTACATATCCGCTCCATTTTTCATATATTTTACGCTGAGCTTCATCAGAAACCGGTGGGAGAGAGAGGGATGCATGGACGTTGGCTTCGTCTTCGCCGGAATCATCCGAGATCCGGTAAACAACGGAATCGGGAGTCAGAGCATCCTGACCATAGGCGATGGAATATAGTTCCTCTGTTCGCACAAGACCGCAGTCGTACATCTCGATAACCAGATCACGAATACATTCATCTAATTTGTTGAAATAGTGTTGATACCGGATTTTCATGATCTCATCGGCATCGGCCATATCTTCTTTGTTGTACCAGTATCCCATGCTTTCGTCAATATCATCAATTTCGTCAAAAAGATCATTTTCAAGATTCCGTTTGGCGGCGGCAGATCGTTTGCTGCGTGTCGTTGATACCTTTTTCCCGGAAGAGCTGATTGTCCAGATAATCAGAAAAATAAAAACCAGAAGCAATAGGATGCCAAATATAATTGTCAATATTGTTTTACTCATATCGGTTTACCTGCCATATTTTATTAATCCCTGCCTTGTAAAAAACAGTAGAAATTTTCATACTTAGATGCATTATACTACAGGGATAAAGGTTTTTTCAATTCTTCTGACTGAAAAAAAGAAACCATTATTCAAATTTTAGGTATTGCATGTAAAAAAGGCCTATAGTATAATTACGTTAAAGCTGAGATGTACTAAGCTTCTTGCGATTTTGAACCTACATTTGAATAAAAGGGATTCCTATATTGCTGCTTGTGATGTCATGCCTCTTTAATACGTGGAAGACAGAGATTCAGTTGCGGTTGCCCACCTAGCATTGGCTAGGACTCAAAATGCAGGAACGCATTTCAGTTTTATACGAAAGATAAAGAGCAGCATCTAAGATGCTGCTTTTTCTGTGTTAAAGTATACCCGAAAAATGGAGAATATATGAAAAAATTAATCAAATTTATTACATTATGCATAACATGTCTGTTGGTTGTGGGTACCCTGTATGCGGCAAAGATGGCAGTAAGCGAGAAAACGGATGTGGATGATATTTTTTCACGGGCGGATATCAGTATATTTTCGAATATAAGAGAACGTACGCAGACGGCGGCAGAGCATGCGGATAAAAAAAGTAAAGAGACAGATACAAAAAAGAAGAACGGACAGGATGAGAAAAAAGAAGCAGAAATAAAACCTGTGGTGCCGGAACAGGTGAAGGTACTGTTGTCGAATCATGGAGTCTATCTACAGGATACGGTGAGCATCAGTTGTGCCGGAACATATAATGTAAATGTGGACGGAAAGAAGACCATCTCGTATAAGAGAAATGATGTATTTGATGTAGCCGCATTTGCTGAGGAGAATACATTTGATTATATCACGGTGGAGCCTGAGACCGCTTCTGACCGGATCGTACTTAAAAATTTTGAAAAATCAGACGGAACGCCATCCTATCACGGAACTATACACATACAGAAAAAGGAAGGGTATATCGTTACAAATGAGATTGATCTGGAAGAATACCTGTATGCGGTTGTATCCAGTGAGATGCCATCTTCCTATGAGAAGGAGGCATTAAAGGCACAGGCAATCTGTGCCAGAAGTTATGCGGTAAACAGAATCCGAGATCATGCATATGAAAAGTATGGTGCCGATCTTGACGATACGACAGCCTGTCAGGTATACAACAACATATTTGAAACACCGGAAACGATAGAGGCGGTACAGGAGACTGCAGGTGAAGTGCTCACTTGCGATGGAGATATGGTACAGGCATATTTTTTTTCTACTTCATGCGGAACCACATGCAGAAATGATGATGTATGGGGAGGAGATAAATTGTCATATCTGAACGATCAGTTGGAGACTTATGCAGAGACCGAAGCAAAGCTAAATAGTACACCTGTTATGCTTGATCATGGATATTTTCAGATCGGGGATGGAAGACTGTCTACAGAGGAGGTTTTTCGTGATTTTATAGATAAGAAGATATATGTGAATAGTATTGAAAAAGAAGAACCGATGTATCGCTGGTCGATAGACTATAGTAAAGAGCAGATGCAGTCGGCTGTGTCACAGGGGCTTCCGCAGGTGGCTGCCGGTTGTCTTACTTTTTATGATAAAGAGGGGAATGAATCGGATGCAATAACCGAATTTGCGGGGCAGGAAGCAGAAGAGATTCTTGGGACGATAAAAAATATCATAATAACAGAAAGAGGAAATAGCGGAATCGCACAAAGTATGGTAATATACGGAAAACAGGGTGCTGTAAAGGTTGATGGCCAGATGGCGATCCGACAGGTATTATATCCGTTTGAAGTCGAAATTGTAAAACAGGATGAGAGCAGAGTGAGCGGATGGTCGTTGTTGCCAAGTGCATATTTTTATATCGAAAAGGACAAAGAAGGGGCGTATCATCTATATGGCGGCGGTTTTGGCCATGGTGTCGGAATGAGCCAGAACGGAGCAAACGATCTTGCGAAAAAGGGCTATAAATATGAGAAGATTCTGCTGCATTATTTTTATGGAGCAGAAATAAAAAAAATAAATGAGACAGGATTTGTAACAGATGAAAAAATACAGAGATAAGATCACCGGATTAATAGACCGAATTCAGAATATTGCTATTGTCCGGATGGTTCAGGGAGTGATGGGAATTAACAAAGACAATCAGTTGTCTGCGTTTGCGGCACAGGCAGCTTTCTTTTTACTGCTTTCATTTTTCCCATTTGCCATGATGCTCCTGATCGGTATACGATTTTTGCCGGTGACTCAGGCAGAATTTGTGGCATTGATAGAAGAAATCATTCCCGGTGATATGGCGAATATGCTCAGCTATATGGTGGATGAGATCTATAGTGCTCAGGTTGGGATGACAATGATCATATCAGCGATTGTAGCAATCTGGTCGGCAGCAAAGGGAACGATGGCGATCGAACGGGGACTCAATTTTATGGATCGGACAAAGGATACTAAGAATTATATATTAAGAAGACTGACAAATGCATTATATACGTTAATTTTCTGCGTTATGCTGATCGCACTGGCAGGTGTATATGTTCTGGGAAATACGATCATGGAAGATATACTGGCAAAGACGAACTGGGTGGATTATTCAGAAAAGGTATTTTTCTATTCGAGACTGTTAACCGCACCGGTATTGGTATTTGCCGTTATTCTGCTGATATACTGTCGTTTGCCGGATAATCACCTGCGCCTTAAGACAGCAATACCGGGGGCGGTATTTACAACCGTATGCTGGGTTCTGTTATCAGCAGCGTTTTCTTCCTATCTTACTTATTTTGGAATCAATACTTATATGTATGGGAACCTTGGAAGTATGGTAATCGCTATGCTCTGGTTATATATATGTATGTATATCCTGCTGCTGGGTGCTGAATTAAATCTGTTCTTCAGGGATAGTATACGGGATATTTTTATTAAGCTCAGGGATCAGATTCAGAAAAAATTCTCGGGAAAAGAAAAAAAATAGCAGAAAAATATTGAAAAATATGGATGAGAGAAATATACTAAGCGTATAAATGAATGGGGAATTTGAATTCGATGAGAGGAGAAAAAATGAAAAAAAGATTCTTACAAAATGAAGGCTTTTCACTGGTTGAACTGATCATTGTAATTGCGATCATGGCTATTCTTGCAGGAGCACTTGCTCCGGCGCTTATTAAATATATCAAGAAATCCAGATTACAGGTATATCTGGATACGGCATCCGAGCTGCAAAAGGCAGTTGTAAATATGGCGATCGAAGCAAATGAAGCAGGGTATGCCGTTCGTGCTGTCACATATTCCGGTTCGACGGATGACGGCTCCGGTACAGGGACGATCATCTGTAAGGATAATGCCGGCAACTTCGTAGATATGCCTGCGGCAGATAAGGCGAAGTATTTTAAACAGATGTTTACATCGCTTGGAATGGGAAGTATTACACTCTATAATCAGGGAGTTCCGCTTCAGATCGCGCTTTCAGAAAACGGCGGTGCCGTTGCATCCGACCCGGATACAGGTGTACAGTCGGTTATCATGTTATCAGACGACAAAGGAAATCTGAGAGCGAAGCTTACATTTTCTGTAACAGATAATGAATGGGTCGTTGAAGAAAGTTATTGACACATATTAAAAATGTGCTATATTTAAGTATAGTTTTAACCATCCTGACTATAAGCGGATGGAAGAGAAGACGTTGAAGATGCAAAAGATGGGATATGTCTGACAGAGAGACCGGGTCATCGGCTGGAAGCCTGGTCGAGCACCATATTTCATTTAATTTCACATCCGAGTTTTATCTCTGATATTTCTTAAAAAAGGAAGCGTAGGAGATAACGGGTTATGACCGTTATAACATAGAATGAGTGCTGGCAGTTCCGGGAAGACCGGGTGTCAGAATCAGGGTGGTATCGCGGTTGCTCCGTCCCTTTGTGGACTGGGGCTTTTTTTATTTTTAATTTATTTTAATTTAAGGAGAATGAAAGATGAAAGACAGATTAGAGGCAATCAAAGCAGCAGCACTTGCCAAGATCAATGAAGCAGATGTACTGACATCCTTAAATGATGTAAAAGTATCTGTACTCGGAAAGAAAGGTGAACTGACCCAGGTATTAAAGGGTATGAAAGATGTAGCACCTGAAGATCGACCAAAGGTTGGACAGATGGTAAATGAAGCAAGACAGGCGATTGAGACAGCCTTAGAGGAAAAGTCAAAGAAGATCAATCAGTCACTTCGTGCAGAGAAGATGAAGCGCGAAACGATCGACGTTACCCTTCCGGGAATCAAGAAGATCGATGGACACAGACATCCGAATCAGATCGCTCTTGAAGATCTGGAACGTGTATTCATCGGTATGGGCTATGAGATCGTAGAAGGCCCTGAAGTTGAATATGATAGATATAATTTCGAATTATTAAATATCCCTGCAAATCATCCTGCAAAGGATGAACAGGATACCTTCTATATCACAAAGGATATCCTGCTCCGTACACAGACATCTCCGGTACAGGCAAGAATCATGGAGAAGGGCAACCTTCCGATCCGTATTCTTTCACCGGGACGAGTATTCAGAGCTGATGAAGTAGATGCAACACATTCACCATCCTTCCATCAGGTAGAAGGTCTGGTTATCGATAAGAACATTACGATGGCTGACTTAAAGGGAACCTTACAGCAGTGGGCAAAGGAATTCTTCGGTGAAAACACAAAGGTTAAGTTCCGTCCACATCATTTCCCATTCACAGAGCCATCAGCAGAGATGGATGTAACCTGTTTCAAATGTGGCGGAAAGGGCTGTCGTGTATGTAAGGGAAGCGGCTGGATCGAGATCCTTGGCTGTGGTATGGTTCATCCAAAGGTACTTCATGACTGTGGCATTGATCCGGAGGAATATTCAGGATTTGCATTTGGTATCGGTCTGGAGCGTGTAGCACTGTTAAAATACGAAATCGACGATATGCGTCTTCTTTACGAAAACGATGTACGTTTCTTACAGCAGTTCTAAAAAACAGGAAAAGGAGATAGAAAAATGAATACACCACTTTCATGGATAAAAGTATATGTGCCTGATCTTGATGTAGAGGCACAGGAATTTGTCGATGCAATGACACTTTCCGGTTCACATGTAGAAGGTTTTGAGAAAAAAGACAAGAATCTTGAAAAGATCGTAGTTGGTAAGATCGTTAAGATAGAAAAGCATCCGGATGCTGACAAGCTGGTTGTATGTCAGGTCGATATCGGAGCAGATGAGCTGCTTCAGATCGTAACCGGAGCACCAAATGTAAAAGAAGGAGATCTGGTTCCTACCGTACTTGACGGTGGTAAAGTAGCAGGCGGACACGATGGCGGGGAGCTTCCTGCTGATGGAATCAAGATCAAGAAGGGCAAGCTTCGTGGTGTGCCATCTTATGGTATGATGTGTGCGATCGAGGAGCTGGGATCATCCAGAGAGCTGTATCCGGAAGCACCGGAAAACGGTGTCTATGTATTTCCTGCGGAAGCAGATGTAAAGCCGGGTGACGATGCAGTAAAGGCACTGGGTCTGGATGATGTCGTTGTAGAATATGAGATCACATCAAACCGTGTAGACTGCTTCTCCATGATCGGTATGGCAAGAGAGGCTGCTGTTACATTTGACAAGCCGTTCTACCCACCGGTGATCAAGGAAACAGGAAATGACGAAGATGTAAATAACTATGTATCTGTAGAAGTACAGGACACAGATCTGTGTAAGCGTTACTGCGCAAGAGTTGTAAAGAACTTAAAGATTGGCCCATCACCAAAATGGATGAGAGAGAGACTTGCTTCACAGGGAATCCGTTCGATCAACAATCTGGTTGATATCACAAACTATGTAATGGAAGAATACGGACAGCCAATGCATGCGTATGATCTGTCTACGATCGCAGGAAATAAGATCATTGTCAGACGTGCAAAGGATGGCGATACATTTGTGACACTCGATGGTCAGGAGAGAAAGCTGGATAAGGATGTCCTGATGATCTGTGACGGAGAAAAAGAAGTTGGTATCGCAGGTATCATGGGTGGTGAGAACTCCATGGTAACAGATGATATCCGGACCTTATTATTTGAAGCAGCATGCTTCGACGGAACCAATATCCGTCTGTCATCCAGAAGACTCGGACTTGCAACGGATGCTGCATTCAAGTTCACAAAGGGACTGGATCCAAACCTTGCAGAAGAAGCAATCAACCGTGCATGCCAGTTGATCGAAGAAATGGGTGCAGGTGAAGTTGTTGGCGGTATGGTTGATGTATATCCGGATCCTGTACAGCCTAAAGTGCTTCCATTTGAGCCTGAAAAGATCAACAAGCTTCTTGGTACCGATATTGATGAAAAGACTATGCTTGATATATTCGGCAAGCTGGAATTAACATATGATGAAGCAGCAAAGACACTTACTGTTCCAACCTTCCGTCAGGATTTAAACTGCATGGCAGATCTGGCAGAAGAAGTTGCCCGTTTCTATGGATATGATAAGATTCCGATGTCACTTCCAAAGGGTGAAGCTACCGTAGGTAAGAAGCCATACAGCCACAGAATCTATGACATTGCAAGAAACATTCTGGAAGGGAACGGATTCTCCGGCGGTATGTGCTATTCATTTGAAAGCCCGAAGGTATTTGACAAATTACTGCTTCCTGCTGATTCTGTCTACAGAAAGGCGATCACGATCGCAAATCCGCTGGGTGAGGATTTCAGTATCATGAGAACGGTATCCTTAAATGGTATGCTGACTTCTCTTGCAACGAACTTCAATCGTAAGAATAAGGTTGCACGTCTGTACGAGTTCGGAAATGTATATCTTCCAAAGCAGCTTCCACTGACAGAGCTTCCGGAAGAACGTATGAAGCTCACGATCGGTATGTACGGCGAGGGTGATTTCTTCAACTTAAAGGGTGTGATCGAGGAGTTATTCGATAACCTTGGTATGAAGAATATCTGTACCTATGTTCCTACAACAGAGCATCCGTTCTTGCATCCGGGTCGTCAGGCCAATATCGTAAAGGACGATACTATTGTTGGTTATCTCGGTCAGCTTCATCCGGAAACCTGTGATAACTATAACTTAAAGGGTGAGGTATATGTAGCAGTTCTCGATATGCCAAATGTCGTAGCACTGTCGTCCTTTGATATCAAGTATGAAGGTATTGCAAAGTTCCCTGGAAGTACCAGAGACTTGAGTATGGTTATGGATAAGAGCATTTTTGTCGGTCAGGTAGAAGAACTGATCAAGAAGTGTGGCGGCAAGCTGCTTGAAAGCTATAAGCTCTTTGATGTATATGAAGGCGAGCAGATCGCAGCCGGTAAGAAGTCTGTTGCTTACACGATGACTTTCCGTGCAAAAGACAGAACCTTAGAGGCCGGTGAAGTTGATAAGATCATTGAGAAGCTTGTAAAAGAATTAGGAAAGCTTGGCATCGAACTCAGAGCTTAATTTACAGATTTAGATAATTCTGGTATTATGAACCGGAGAATATTTGTTATACAAGTATTCTCCGGTTTGGTATATCAGACTGCGCAGACATTTTTGGTTACAGGGATAAGAAGGAGAGAAGATGGGAAAAAGAAGGTTACGAATGATGGCGGTAGCTATGGCTTTGGTCGTGGCAGCAGGGATGATCGGGGGATCATTTGAAAATCAGGGAACGATATCTGAAGTGCAGGCAGAAGAGACTGATACGATCTATACAACGGAGAATCGATATTATCAGTACCGTATACTGGATAAGGAAAAGAAGACCATAGAGATTGTAAAGGGTGTTGAAGGCGGTCTTGTGTTGAAGATTGTGGAAGGAAAGGCAGTCTTGAATATTCCGTCAGAACTGGAAGGTTATACCGTAGTATCCCTTGGTGGAGAGGCATTTGCCAATATGATAAAGATAGCTTTAAAGAAACAGTTGAAAAAGAAATCCATTGGATATGTAAAGACATGGAAGATAAAATAATTAGAAAATAAATTTATAAAACCCTTGCCTGTTATGGATATGAGAAATATATGAATCTATAGCAGACAGGGGTTTTGTTATATTTTATTTGATATGAGATGCTGTATCCGGATTTTTTTATGGTTAAACTTGTTTTCCCCTTTGATATCCGTTACAATCAAATTTGGAGAGATGGCGGCAATATACTAAGCAAAAAAAATACGCATGTTATTCTGTTTTGTCAGGAAAGGAGATGGAACATGGATAACGAATTAGTATATTCCGCTGATGCGACATATCAGAAAGCGCAGTATGATGCCAGCGCCAAACGGCTGCTGGGGCAGAAGATCATACTGGCGCACATACTGATACGGGTAGTAGACGAGTTTAAAGACATGGATGCAGATACGGTCGCTTCATTGATCGAAGGTGAACCGTATATCAGCCAGGTTCCGGTAGAACCCGGACTAACGAACAAAGAAACAGTGGATGCCGGAACCGGCGAACGTATCGTTGGGCTGAACACAGAAAGTTCCGAGATCGATGAGGGAAAGATATATTTTGATATTATCTTCTATGTACGGATGCGGGACGGACTGGCAAAGATGATCATCAATCTGGAAGCGTCGCAGACAATGACGGCAGAACAAAAATTGAAGCTTATAAAACAGGAGTATGACATACCGGTAGACAGACACAGTATAAGGGAAGAGGTGAAGATCATGTGCAATCTGAGTGAAGGCGTAGAAGAAATGGGATATGTAAAGGGCGAAGCCGCGGGAATGATTGCTGGCAGAGCAGAAGGCGAAAAAATAGGCGAGGCACGAGGCAAGGCCATTGGAAGGTCTGAAGGAAGATTAGAAGGAAAATCTGAAGAAAGAGCTGATATTATCCTGAAAATGCATAAGAAAGGCTATTCCTTAGAGCAGATCATGGATGTAACCGAAATGAGTGAAGCTGAGATTAAGGCAATCATAGAATAAAGACATAGGCAGAACAGGTAACATGTATATTTTAGTAGAAAATCCAGATATGGCAGAAATGCCGTATCTGGATTTTCTAATATAAATGTAAAACCAAGGAACAGTTTTTTATATTTATTGCTGTATTTCCAGATATTCCTCCAGGCAAATTCCTTTATCGTGGATTTCCTGTGCCACATTTTTACCAACATAGCGGTAGTGCCATGGCTCATAAGAGATTCCTGTAATATCGGATTTATCAGAAGGATAGCGGAGAATGAAACCATATTTGTAGCAGTTTGCCATGAGCCATTGCTGGGTAGCGGTGTCTCCCTGTGAATCATCCAGATTCTGGTTGCTGACAGAACAGATATCAACGGTAAGTCCGAGCTGGTGTTCGCTGGTTCCGGGATAGGCGACCCAGGTAGCGGCATAGGCTTTTGCATCATCACCGCTATAGCCCTGTTCGATATAAGAATTGTATTTATTCGTGTAGAGCTGTTCCTGCTTTTCCTGTGTCCGGTAAGATGAACAGATAAGTGGATCAAGACCTTCGGCTCTGGCATCATCCATCATAGCCTGTAAGCCATCATATGCATGGCGGTCAATGGATTGACCATTTCGGAGCTGTACCAGATCTACGCTCCAGTCAGATGGTAATGTGTGAGACATATTGACCAGAGTTAAGAGCCCATTATTTTCCGCCTCTGTAGCAGAAGCAAGTGTTTGAAGAACTGCCTGAGTATCAAGATCGGATGATTCTGAATTATTATCTGATCTCCGGGTTGAAGTTTGTACTGCCTGTGCTGACAGTTCGGTGGCTTCATCGCTGCCGGTAGTGGAAGCAGATATATTTTCTGATGATAACTTCATTTTTTTGATCTTTCCTGCGATGATTACAATCATTAATAATACTATGTAAAGGACTGCAAGTGATATGACAGTTCTTTTCTTTACCATACTTCCGAATATATGTAACATAATATGTCCTCCTTTGTAACTGCTGTTAAGTCTATAACTGCACTGCATAGAAAGACACTCAAAAAAGCATAAGAAATGAATCAATTCTGCATCTTTTTTTGCACAGATGACCGTCTGCATTTTTTGACAGATTATGCTAATTTGTACATATCGTTTTTCGATTTATTTTCTACTGTATCTGAAATCGCAGAGATCTGCGCCCTCGGCGATTGTCTTCGTCCGGGTGAGCTTCATTTGCATCATATCCGCGAGAACATAGTCCATCCGACAGAGATATTTCGCCAGTTCAAAGCATCCTTCATCCCGGCACAGATTACAGATGCCGCAGGTATGATAATCATAACCAAGTTCAAAATCATCCTGTGGAGTTCCCTCAATGATATCAACGACCCAGTCATTTTCATATCGGCGTAAATGAGAATCTGCTGACCATTTCAGTCTGTCCGGCAGCTTCTTTTTATCGAGATAGCTGTCAACGTTTCCAAGAACCATATGGAACAGCCGATTGGAAGATAAGCCATCCTTGTACAGTTCATAGCAGGCTTCCGGTGACAGGGATGTCTTACGGTTTAAGGCGATAAAATATGCCCCCATGCAATAGGAACTCATGAGTCTGGATTTGCCGATGTCCTTTGCATTTTTGATAATAGATACATATTCCTGCTTGATTGCTTCTTTATCAATATCCAGTTGTTGTTTTGCTGCCTGCTTCATACAGGAGTTGTGATAGAAATATCCAAATAATTTCTGAGTGAATCCATATTCCATATCGAGATGCCTCCATATTAATCAAATTCCAATTCGATGATCTGGCACATTTTTGATCGATCCAGATAACGGAAAACTATATTTGTAATAAAACCATAGCGCTTGTCCAGCGGACGGTAACCTGTCAGATATGGGTTGCTCACTGCAGATGAGATATGACCGCTCCATTCCTTTAAAGTATGTACATCGTCTACGCTGAAATACACATTGATATCTTTCATTTCAAAGCCCTTTAACCAGGTCTTCAGCATACTTTTCAGTCCTTTTTTCTTCGTTGCGTCAAAGACCAGTTTTCCACCGGTGAAATGTTCTGCCATGGCGGTAAACAGCTTTTCCACATCGGTCTTTTTAAAGTAGTAGAATACGCCGGATGCAAAGAATACGATGCCATCTTCAGGGTGGAAATCGATCTGATCGAACCAGGATATATCGTTCAGATCACAGGCAATGTTGAACTCCCGTTCATGGTTGCCGAGCAGCTCGTTCCGGATCGCAATGGTATCCGGAAAATCCAGATTGTAGCCTTTGGCCTTTCCGTTATCGACCTGGTGGAATGTGGTGTCAAGGCCACAGCCCAGGTTTACAACACAGGCATTTGGGTGTGCTTTCAGATAAGCACGACAGGCGCTTGCCATATCATATTGTCTGGTCGCACCCATAATGCAGCCGATATTTCCCAGCATACCTTTCATATTGTCCGGAACTGTAAAATCAATTCTATCGAGAAGCGCCTGGCAGTCATGATCCATGAAGAGATCCGGATAGAGATCCATAGCATATTTTCTTCCATACAGAGGAATCAACAGTGTTTCCTGTACGGTTCCTTTTTCAATCTTAATTTTTTCCATGTTCTGGGTCCTCCTGTTTTCTTATTCCAAGTTCCGCTTCCAGTCCGTGAAGCAGAATATTCATTGCCTCTAAAAATGCCTGTTTGCTCTCAGATGTGATTCCGTTCTTACAGTCATCATCTGCGATTAAATCGCAGACCATAGAGAATTCGGAAGATGAGAGCATGTATATCGTTTTCTCCGATAACATATTTGATGCCAGCCCGCGTCTGTATAATTCTGAATAATACTGCAGGCTGAATGGGACGCAGCGGTCGATATAGATTTTACGAAAACGGTTCAGATATGTACCTGAATCATTTTTCAGCAGCATATGAAATAACTGCATGTCACCTTCTAACAGTTCGAAGGTGCGGACCGATATTCGTGAATATAAGATCTGAATCAGCTGGTCATCAGACATGGCAGAAAAATCTATATTTAACATGGATTCTGTGAGCTGCATAAGTTTATTGCCACTTTCAGCAAAAATCTCTTCAAACATATCCTCCTTACCGGAGAAGTGCTTATAGATCGCTCCCGGGGTTATACCTGCCCGTGCTGCAATTTTTCGCATTGAAGCATCCTGATAACCATATTCCAAAAAGATTTCTCTGGCACTTGTAAGGATGGCTTCTCTTGTTGCTTTTGTACTTTCTCGGATTGTTCTCACTCCTTTTTGTTCAAATGGTAAACACTGTTTACTTTATAGCACAGATCATAAATGAAATCAAGAGAATAATGAATATAAGATTAAAACGCTGAATACAGCCAATATCTTGTACTTGCGTTATATGTAAAATTTATGTACAATACTAATGTATGTCTATTTGTAAGTTGACATAAGTCTAAATGCGTATGAAGTAATAGAAAAGTGCAGGAGAAATGAAAATGAAATTATCGATTATTTGCTATTTGTCGGATGATAAGAAATTAAATCAGACAACAGTGGAAGCACTTGAGAAAATGGCATCCTATAGTCTGGAGCATGACAATCATGTTACAGTCGCAGGAAAGCATGTTGATAAGAAATATAATAATGGTAAAAAAGATTCGGTAACAGCTTCCTATGAGGTGGAGGTTGTTTTAAATACAGATCGTGTACAGGACGATCGTTCATGGTATGAAAATATTATTACCAGAATCGGGAATCATGCATTTACAAGTAAAGTAGATAAAGAAACGTATGCATCCGAGCAGGACGCACACCAGAAGATGGCAGAGAAGGCTTCCGGTGATTATATTATGATCATACATGCAGGTGATGATATTTCATCGAATCTGGCAGAGGTATTTGTAAAAGGAAATGTTCAGTGCTATGACATGGACACATATATGATAACAAAGGCGTTTCATGATGAGACATTTGGAGCGTTCCGTAATTATAAAAAAGTTACGGATGGAGAGGATATCAAATCCTTTTACATTATTGATCTGAAAAGTAAGTATGACTGTTTTCCATTTGGCTTTGGTGGCGTGATCATCCGTGCAGAAGCATTCAAAAAGCAGTCGGTTGATCCGGCTCTTGGACTGGAGGCAGAACGGGATTTTATGCTTCGATTGATGGCGAAGACGATGAAGACATGTTTTCTGCCATATGCGACATTAACAGCGTATGAGTATGAAGAACACGATAATACTTTCTATCGCGGACTGTATATGAGAGAGTGGTATTTTGAATCAGTTACTGATTTCTGGATGCCGTTTTTACAGGAAATGAAGGTGACATACGGAAGTATTCCGGTATTTATCCAGTATAATTTCATGTATTCCGTTATGGCGAGATTTAATGGAAATATGGATAACAAGAACAAGCATGTGATCGAAGAAGGCCATGGTGAAGAATATCTGGAACTGATCGGACAGGCGCTTCGTCTGATCGAAGAAAATATCATGCTGAACCGAAATAAGGTTGTAGATTGTATCACCGGTGATACGATGAAATGGGTATACGGAATCCTTCGAAACGGAAAAGATTATAAGTTTGAACGCTTCTTCCTTGCCGGAAAGATTTACTATGGAATCGGAGATACATTATTTAATTCTTTGATGAGTCTTTCCACAAATATATTGTTTATAAATTACAGAGACGGCATGTTGGAAATTGACGGTACGGTTCATCCAATCTTGTATTCGATGGTGGATGAAGTGTATTTCCGTTATAACAATAAGAAATATAAGATTCAGTACAATGAAAGATATGGTTTGACAAAGGCATTTGGTGCGGCAATCTGTAAGAGACATTCGTTTCATCTGTCAATCCCTGTCAAGGATAAATCAGAGTCTGAGTTATTCTGTGAAGCAGCGATCGGAAACCAGTTAGAGCCGATCAATATTCGCTATCCATCGCATTTCAGCCGTGTCTGCAATGCCTTTGGAAGCAGCCATTGGGTATTCGGGGATAACAGAGAATACATGATGACAGCGGAACGAAAGGGTATCATCATCCGTAAGGTCAATAAACGGCAGAAGTTTATTAAAGAACTGAAGCTGTTAAAAGATATGCTGTTGAAGAATAACTACACCAGAAAATATGCATTACTTAGAGTCCTGTATTTTATCTGCAGACCATTTATGACCGGAAAGCCGATCTGGATGTATATTGATAAAATCTATAAGGGTGGAGATTCTTCCGAATATCTGTACAAATATGCAAGTGCGCAGAATAAGAAGATCAAGCATTATTATCTGGTCGATAAAAAGAGTACGGATTATAAGCGTTTGAAAAAAGAGGGATACAAGCCACTGGTTCGTGACTCTTTAAAGCACAGACTTATATTCTTGTATGCGGATATGATGGTTATATCGAACTCAACAGTATACGCATTTAACGGATATACACTTACAAATTCATCCTACATCAGAGATTTGACGCATTTCCATGTATGCTGTGTTCAGCATGGTATGTCAGTTCAGAAGATCGCGATCGCACAGAACAGACTTCGTGATAATACCAGATTATATTTCTGTGCGTCGAAGTATGAGATTGATAACCTGTCAAGGCCGGTATATGATTATGTTGGCTATGATGCCTTGAAGCTTACCGGTGTGCCGCGTTATGACGGACTGAAGGATCGCGCGAAGAAGCAGATCATGATAAGTCCGACATGGAGAATGCAGGCTGCTATGCCGGTTCGTACCAGTGAGAGCGAACAGCGTGATTACAATCCGTTGTTTAAGGAGTCCGAATATTTCAAGGTATTTAATGCACTTATTAATGATAAGCGCCTGATCGATGCTGCAGAGAAATATGGATACCGCATCAAGTACGTTCTGCATCCAATCGTAAGCTCACAGGTAGATGACTTTGACAAGAATGATTTTGTGGATATTGTTCCGGCAGTTGGAGATATGAGCTATGAGGACATGTTCTGTGAATCCAGTCTGATGGTAACAGACTTTTCTGGAATCCAGTTCGATTTTGCCTATATGAGAAAGCCATTGGTATATCTGCATCATAAGGATATTCCACAGCATTACGAGGAAGGTACCTTCCATTATGACACGATGGCATTTGGTGAGATTTGTCATGATAATGATGAATTGATTGATACACTGATCGAATATATGCAGAATGACTGTAAGATGAAGCCGGAATATGTAAAGCGTGCGGATGATTTCTTCTACTACAGAGATCACAATAACTGCGAGAGAATCTACAAAGAGATGATAGACTATCAGGAGAAGTATGTCCTTCCTGAGAGATATTGATCAGGTTAGGAAATAAGAGCAGGTGGTTGTCAAGCTGATGACTGCCTGTTTTTTGCTATTATATGTACAGAAAAGACAATTAAAACTTTGCTGTATTTATTATTTGTGATTGTGCAGAGCGCAGATGCCGTGATAAAATATATATGGTATTTGTAGAAAGATTAATCTGTGTAACGGAGAATAAATTATAAAAAATGAAAGGGAGCGAATGATTATGAAAAAATGGAATAAACTGACAGCAGTTTTTGCCGGAATTGCAGTCTGTCTTAGTCTGATTGGAATTCCGACCGGGGTTCAGGCACAAGCGGATAATAATACAGCGAAGGCATCACAGCCTGCTGTGCGAACGGGGCAACAGACAGAAGAATCGGCTGAATTATCTGTGTCAAATGCGAGAAAGCTGGATACAGATAAGATAGGAGAGACAACATCCTATAATGATATGGTGTATTCGCCGGAGAAGAATGGAATCTATTTTGTCCATACGGTAGGCGATGAGGTATATGCAAATTACAGGACATATGAGATTGTATTTTATGATATAGCGAATGGGACATACACAACAGTGTATACCAGCGAGCGTGGAGTTGAAGAATCCTATATGGATGATAATGCAATATATTTTGCTAAATCGGATATATCATATACGAAGAACGAAAAATCCGGCTCTTATGATTATACATGTGATTTAGAGATCACAAATTATAATTTTAAAACAGGAGCGGTAAATAAGCAGGCATTTGAAACATTGGATATTGATGCGAACTGGGTAAATCTGATATCTACCTTTGGAGTCGATTCATATGGAAGATACTATATTGCGACCAATGAAGGTAAACTGTATCTGTTCAGTCCTGAAGGAAAATTATTGAGTACGACCAAATGTGGAAGTGATATATATGAATTTGCAGGCTTTGATAAAACGAATGGTAATTTTTATTACCGAGGATCAGAGAACTGGAGATATTGGGGATATGATCACAGCATGGCAAGTCTGAAGGCTGGCAAGGTAAACAGTGATAATTCTATCACGATCAAGGGAGAGAATATGATGTATCTCTACCAGAATGGATGGTTTGAACATAAGGCTCCGATCCGGATGTTAAATGACAGGTATCTGGTATCTCTGTCTACATTTAATGGGAACATCTGTGTACTGATAGATTCGAATCAGTATGATATAAATGATGTAACTGAGAGCTCTACAAGTATTAACCTGATTGACAGCAGTGTATCCGTATCACCGATCAACATTGCAAATAAAAAAGCATTGAAGATGGCGTTTTACACAGCTGATTCATATTACGGCGATGGAGATATTGACCTTACAAGCATCGGACCAAGATGCGCATTAGGCAGCACAGCAACTTCTCTGATCGTAAAGACAGATGAAAAAGTGTTAACAGAGTATGATATAGCAAAGAACAAAGAGAAGATACGTGTACAGACAAAATATCCGGTCTACACATTTTTTATGGATAAATCTTCCTGTGTGGTAATAGAGAAAAAAGACAATAATTATTATCTTGAGACCTTTGACTGGACATATCCGACGACATTTAATATTAATGCACCTGCCAGCATGAAGGTCGGAGCATCAGGAACAGCAGCTTGCAGTACAAATGGTGGCTTTGCTCTGGACTATACTTATAAAAGTTCAGATCCAAAGATCGTAAGTGTAGATAAAAACGGAAATCTGAATGCATGGAAAAAAGGAACAGCAACGATCACGATTACCGCATCCCCGATCAATGTGAAAAAGAAGATCACGATCAAGGTAACAAATTCCACATTGTCAAAGAGCAGTAATACATATAAATCTACAGGAGCAGTCGGTACAGCATCAGCAACCATGCATCTGAGTACAAACAGTGGATATACATATGGAAATGTACAGACCGCTTATCTGAATGCAAGATCCGATGGAACCTTTGAGCGTGTAGAGTATATCAGAGGTTCGGTAGTTCGCGAGGTTTATGATTCTTCTTATCGGTTAAAGAGCCGGAAAAAGATTAAATGCGAACTCCCGCTATTTGGTGGATATTATAGCGGTGAGAAATACAACTATCTTGTATTTGGCCAGTCAAATCCAAAAGAGAGCAAGAAGAAGGAAGTAATCCGTGTCGTTAAATATGATAAGAACTGGAAAAGGCTGGGTAATTGTAAGATTAAGGGAGCCAATACCTATACTCCGTTTAATGCAGGCGGACTTTCGATGACGGAGACGGCTGGTAAATTATATATACATACCTGTCATACGATGTTTGCCAGTGACGACGGATATCATCATCAGGCAAACTGCACCTTTGTAGTAAATGAGAACAGCATGAAGCTGGTAGATTCGTATTATGGTGTAATGAATCTGTCAGAAGGTTATGTCAGCCATTCCTTTGCACAGCAGATCGCTACGGATGGAACCTATATTTACCGTGCAGATCTGGGTGATGCATATCCGAGAGGAATAGCACTTACAGCAACGAAGGTAAGTAAAAAGGTTGGCGAACCATCTATGTATGGAACCGTTATTTCTATACCGGGATATGGAGGAAACAATTATACTGGTTATACGCTGAATGACCTGGAGCTTGGAGATAATAATTATATTCTGACGGGAACCGGTATCAAGAGCACAAAGACATCTGTAAGAAATATTTATATCAACGCCGGTTCAAAGACAGGTCTTCAGGAGGGTGCTACATGGATTACAGACTATAAGGCAAAAGATAAGGTCACAGTGATGAATCCGAAGCTTGTGAAGATCAGTGGGTCACAGTTCCTGTTATTATGGGAGGAGAAAAATACAACAAAGAATACCTATATAACAAAAATGGTTCTTTTGGATGAAAGCGGGAATAAAACATCGGATATTTATTCTTCACCACTTGCACTTGCCATGTGTGAACCGGTTGTTACAAAATCCGGTATGGTTGTATGGTATGTCACAAATAATGGTTCTCCTGTATTTGTAGAGATCAATCCATACCAGTTATCCAAGGTACAGACAAAGTCCAAACGCGTGAAAACTTTCAAGAAGGATAATACTTTATCATTTGATAATACAGTAAAGACAGGATACCGGAAAGGTGATGTCGTGATCAAAAATAAGATGATCTATAAGATCACTTCTTCAAAGACGGTTGCCTTTGGTGGAGTAACCACGAATTCAGTTACGACACTTTCGATTCCTAAGACCGTAAAGCTTGGCAAGAAGACCTATCAGGTAACAGCGATCGCATCCCGTGCCTGTGTAAATAGAACGAAGTTAAAAAAGGTTACGATCGGCGCAAACGTAACAAAGATCGGCAGTTATGCATTTTCCGGCTGCAAGAGTCTGAAGACCGTTACGATCAAGTCAACAAAGTTAAAAGCATCTTCAGTAGGATCGAAGGCATTTACAAAGATTCAGGCAAAGGCTACGATCAAGGTTCCAAAAGGAAAGAAGACGGCATATAAGAAGTTCCTGTTAAAAAAGGGAATTACAAAGAAGATGAAGATAAAATAGAGAGCTGGAGATTTCTGTAGTCGATGAGCTGTCAGGCATTTATATGTCTGACAGCATTTTCTTTTATAAGAAAGGAATGATCTGTAAGGTAAAAATATTTTGCTGAGCATAAAAATATATGATATTGTCCAGAATATAGAAAAAGGGTGGTGGATGTGTATATGAAAAGATCGGCGAAGATTTACATGGTGCTGCTTGTCTGGATCGCAGCAGCATTGCAATTTTTTATAAATGAGAAAATGGACATTGAAGAAGTATTTGCCGAAGTGCAGGAGGCAGATGCACAGAGGCAGATCGATGCGGATGTGAGTGCATGGGGTGTGTATCAGGTGTCTCATTCTCATCTGGCGCCGACAGCAATAAAAAATCTCCTGTTAAATACGGCTGAATATTTTGGCTTAACTTCCGGTGAACTGACAATCACCGGACAGGATGATTCTATAACAACATTTCAAAGTAACGCGGAAAGTGAGTCCTGGAGGATCACTTTTCTTGTTGATTCTAATACCGGTCAGGGTTATCTGATCTTTCATACGGATAATATAGAAGCAGTTGACCGGATCCATACGTTCTATAATGATCTGAATATTGATGAGACAGTGAGTGTTGATGCTGATATTTCTTTGCAAACATCGGAGAGTATGATGCAGCAGAAGATGGATCTGGCAGAAATGAAAAAGATATCAGATACAGATTTGTCCGAGCAGCCGTCAGGGGAGGACACATTATTAAAAAAATTGCTGGCTGAGCTTCCGGTCACAGGGCTTACGCAGACTCCGGATGGCTGGTACGGGCGGCTGAATTCCAGCGTGCATCTGAGTAATCTGGCAGTGAATAAAAATGTTCGGCTTCAGGGGACGGATTACGGTTCGGTTCATCTTCAATTCGGCGATAAGACAGATCTGGTCAGGTTGTATGCGTCAGTTCTCAGACGGTGAAATTTCAGATGTAAAATTCACACAAAACCTAAGAAAAATAACACGAAATATATATTAATTTTCTCCCGAATATGTTAGAATTAGTTGATTTTTGTCTAATGATAAAAATTACAAATAACTTGAAAAGGAGAGTGTATAAATAATTGGAAAACATTATTGAGTTAAAGCATATCACAAAAAATTTTGATGATAACTTTACGGCTGTGGATGACTTTAATCTGGAGGTACAGCGTGGGGAGTTTGTAACCTTTTTAGGGCCGTCCGGTTGTGGTAAGACGACCACACTTCGAATGATAGCCGGTTTTGAGATGCCAACAGAGGGGGAGATCTTATTAAATGGTAAGGACATCAGCAAGTTACCACCAAATAAGCGCCCGATCAATACGGTATTTCAGAGATACGCATTGTTTCCACATTTAAATATTTATGACAATATTGCATTTGGCCTGAAGCTGAAAAAGCTTCCAAAGGCTGAGATTGAAAAGAAAGTAAAAAAGGCCCTTGAGATGGTAGATCTTGAGGGATTTGAAGATAGACGCGTTCAGACATTGTCCGGTGGACAGCAGCAGAGAATCGCGATCGCACGTTCACTGGTAAATGAGCCGGAAATCCTGCTACTTGATGAGCCGCTAGGTGCGCTGGATCTGAAGATGAGAAAAGAGATGCAGCTCGAATTAAAGGAAATGCATGAGAGACTGGGAATCACCTTTATCTATGTAACCCATGATCAGGAAGAAGCACTTACAATGTCAGATAAGATCGTTGTAATGTCAGAAGGCCGTATCCAGCAGATCGGTACGCCGGAGGATATTTACAATGAGCCGAAGAACGCATTCGTTGCCGACTTTATCGGAGAAAGCAACATTTTTAATGGAATCATGACAGGCAAATTAAAGGTTCGTTTTTGTGGTGCGGAATTTGAATGCCTGGATGATGTAGAGCATGGAACACAGGTGGATGTCGTAGTACGTCCGGAGGATATCCTGATCGTGTCGCCGGAGCAGGGAGCAGTAAAAGGAACGGTTATCTCTGTGGTATTCAAGGGTGTTCATTATGAGATCACAGTACAGTCCGGTAAAAATGAGATCGTGATACAGTCCACAAAGTCTGCAAAGGTAGGCGACATGGTTGGACTGAATGTAGAACCGGATGGTATTCATGTTATGCCTGCGGAGAAGGCACTGAACCGTCTGGAGACAGGCGTTGACAAATATTATAAGCTGGAATTCTTAGATGGTGAGCTTGAATGTGACCTGAGTAAGATCGTTCCGTCATCCCATTATGAGGATGGCGTATTGATGGATGCATCCGGGGATGTCATCGATCATGAGCGGCTTAAGGTGATCTTAACGATCAAGCCGGATGATATTACGATGAGTGATGATCAGGAGGAAGGTATCATATCCGGTCATATCATTAACCTGATCTATAAAGGAGACCACTACAGCTATGTAGTCCGTACGGAGAATGAGGAAGACTTCATTGTTCACGATGAATATCTCTGGAATATGGATGACTTTGTCAGCCTTGTGATTCCAAAGGATAAGATCCACTTTGAACTTAAGAAATAACCGAAAGCAAAAGGAGACAGAGATGAGTACATTACGTTTTTCCAGAAAACAACTGTGTGTGCCATATGCATTGTTCCTGATATGCTTTGTGGTTGCACCGCTTATAGTCATTATATATTATGCATTTACAAATGGAGAGGGGCAGTTCTCACTGGAGAACCTGACAGGATTCTTCACCAGTCCGAACACGATCGGAACCCTTGCCTACAGCTTTGCGATCGCCTGTGTATCGACGGCAGCAGCTTTGTTGCTGGCGTACCCGATCGCCTATATACTTGCCAGAAGTGAATGGAAGAAAAAGTCGATCATTGTTATGATCTTCGTTCTTCCGATGTGGATCAATTTTACGTTAAGACTGACTGCTTTAAAGGAAGTCCTGACGTTGATCGAGCATAATCTGGCATATTATCCGTTTTTGAATTCCGTGATCGGTATGGTATATGACTTTCTTCCGTTTATGATCCTGCCGATCTATACAACATTGATGAAGTTAGATAACAGTCTGTTAGAAGCAGCAAATGATCTGGGCGCAAGTTCTGTTCAGACATTTTTAAAGGTGACGCTTCCGTTATCTGTTCCGGGTATCATCAGTGGTATCGTGATGGTATTCCTTCCGTCTATGACGAACTATGTTGTATTGGATATGTTGTATAACAGCACTTATGTTATGGGTAGCCTGATAGGCAGCTATTTTGCTGCATATGATTGGCACAATGGATCCATGATCGCACTGGTGCTTCTGTTGATCATACTAATCTTTACTCTCTTTACAAATAAATATGAGGGAGAAGACAACAACAGGGGAGGTGCATTGTTATAATGAAAAAAGGATTTCGGGTTGCTTTTATTATATTGATGTTGGTGATCCTCTATCTGCCGATTCTGATCCTAGCAGTTTATAGTTTTACGGATTCGGCAAATATCGGAACAATACACGGATTTTCCGTTCAGAATTATATTACATTATTTACCAAGCCTGAGCTTGCAGATATGATCTGGGGTACGGTCCTTCTTGCGGTTGGCTCAGCGTTAATTGCGACATTGCTTGGAACACTGGGTGCGGTCGGTGCATTTTATTCCAAGAAACTTGCATCGGGGATTGTATCTGCGATGAATCAAGTTCCGGTTGTAAATGCAGATGTTGTAACCGGTTTTTCAATCTGTATCCTGCTGATCGTAGTATTTGGTGTCAGTAAGGAATCCTATGTGCCGCTGGTAGTCGGACATGTCGTGCTGTCTGCCCCGTTTGTTTATCTGTCAGTTGTACCGAAGCTAAAGCAGATGGATGGAAGCTTGTATGAGGCTGCTATGGACTTGGGGGCATCACCATTTACCGCACTGGTAAAAGTAGTCCTTCCACAGATCTTACCGGGTGTGATTTCAGGATTTGCACTGGCAATTACTTTGTCATTAGATGATTATTTCATTGCGAGTTATACAAAGCCGGCGACTTTTGATACGATCAGTACTTATGTCGTAAATGCGACCAAGGGTTCTCAGACAGAGATTAAGACTGCTTTATGGGCGTTATCAACAGTGATCTTCGTGATCGTTATATTGATCGTTGTTGGAATGAATATGACATCAAAGGCAAAGGCGAGAGCCGGAAAGGCAGGTGGCAGATATGAATAAGAAGAAGTTATTCAAAGGATTTGCCGGCTTCTGTGCCGGACTTATGATGCTTACGCCTGCGGCTTATCTGGTACATGCGGAGGCAGATGACAATGTGCAGGATCAGGCAGAAGCATCTGCTGCATCAGATAATACAGGAAGTGATGCAGCAAAGACAGATGCTTCCGATGTACAGAAGTCGGATGATCCGATCGTGCTTCGAGTATCCAATTGGGAAGAATATATCGACCTTGGAGAATGGGATGAGGACGAAGTGATCGATCTGGAAGATGGAACCGAGATCTTCGGTGAGAATTCCATGGTGACAGATTTTGAGAACTGGTACTATGAGACATATGGTCAGAAGGTAAAGGTGGAATATTCCTGCTTTGGAACAAATGAAGACCTTTATAACATGCTTACCCTTGGGGATAAATATGATCTGGTTTGTCCATCCGACTACATGATCATGAAGCTGATGGCAGAAGAAAAAGTAGTTCCGTTTTCGGATTCGTTTTATGACACGAGTATAGAGGAAAATTATTATGCAAAGGGAGTATCTCCATATATCAGACAGACCTTTGATGAAAATGAGATCAATGGTGAGAGCTGGAGCAAATATGCAGCCGGATATATGTGGGGTGTAACCGGTATCTTATATAATCCGGAGGAGATAACAGAGGAAGAAGCAGGTACATGGAATATCTTGGATAATCCGAAGTTTGCACGTCAGGTTACGATCAAGGATAATGTGCGTGATTCATATTTTGCGGCACTTGGTATTTTAAAGCAGGACGAACTGACATCAGAGGAATTCACAAATGCAGATACTTATCATGATGATCTGCTTCGGGTAATGAATGATGTCAGCCCGGAAACGATACAGGAAGTACAGGATCTGCTTCAGGATATGAAGGACAATGTATATTCCTTTGAGACAGACAGTGGTAAGGCAGATATGGTATCCGGCAAGGTGCTTGCAAATTATCAGTGGTCCGGTGATGCGGTTTATGCGATGGATCAGGCAGAAGAAGATGATCTTTATCTTGATTTCGCCGTGCCGAAGGAATCTACCAATCTCTGGTTTGATGGCTGGGTGATGTTAAAGGATGGTATCGATGAAGATGCCAGAAAACAACAGGTAGCAGAAAGCTTTGTGAACTTTCTTTCAAGACCGGACAATGCAGTCAGAAATATGTACTACATCGGATATACTTCTGTTATTGCAGGAGGCGAAGATGATAATACAGTATTTGATTATCTGAACTGGAATTATGGTGCGGAAGATGGAGAAGAAGATACAACAGAATATCCGCTTGGTTATTTCTTCAGTGGTGATAATTCGGATCCTGATTACATCATAACAGCTCCGGAGGAGCAGACAAGACGTCAGCTCTATGCCCAGTATCCGGACGAAGCGGCGATCGAACGAAGTGCGATCATGCAGTACTTCGATGCAGATGCCAGCAAACGGATCAATCAGATGTGGATCAATGTCCGCTGCTATAACATTAAGGATGTAACGCCGCAGGTGTGGACAATCGTGGTGATACTGATCCTTGCGGCAGCAGGACTAATCGTACATTATAAGCGTTCTCATTATCACAGCTAAGTGGTGTGATTTCGGCGATCAGCCGGGAGTTTATAGGCGTTAACATTCTTTGATAATGATAAAAAAAGAAGCCTGGGAGAAATTTCTCCCAGACTTCTTTTTTGAATAGTTCTATTATAATTCAGAATAACCATAGCTGTTTACAATAGCTTCAATTCGGTTTCCGGCCTGACACATTGGACACTGATCATGAGGATAAGTCTTGTAATCAGGGAGATCCTTTTCGGTAAACAGTGCATGTACCGGATAGCCGTCAACCTCTGTTGCAACAGAGAAGATAGCAGAGATACCTGCGATAGCCCCCCCATAGTATTTGATACATTCCAGACTCTTTTTGATCGTTTTACCGGTTGTAGCAGATGCGATCAGAAGAAGCACATGCTTGCCTTCGATCATTGGCTGGAGGTTGTCACGGAAGATCAACTGACCGGAGCTGTGAACCTCAGGTGTAACAACGTAGATGGATTTGTGCTGGTTCATGGAAGTGATACCGTTCTGACTTAAGGTTTCTGCCAGATAAGCACCGATCACTTCAGTTCCGTCCATGCAGACGATCGTGTCAACGATGGTTGATGCCATATATTCGGTTCCCATGGATTTGGCAGCGGCAGCAGCCATAGTGCCTCTGACCTTCAAGGTTGTCATATCGATATACTGGTTGATATGAGAATGGTTTGTAGCAAAGTGACCGTTCATCACTTTGATATATAACTGATTATTGTAAGAAGATGTTAATTTCATTGATTCATGTTTCATATGTATCTGTCTCTTATACACATCTGACGCTGCCGACGATCGCATAAGTGTA
>ENA-OYWJ01000303-OYWJ01000303.1-human-gut-metagenome-genome-assembly--contig:-NODE-303-length-25456-cov-6.821306_pt1 | contig 25456 bp, 20 predicted proteins | sample MGYA00244169_ERZ653395 | MGnify/ENA primary metagenome ERZ653395 (study PRJEB26926, sample SAMN06165120) | human gut metagenome | biome: ENVO:00009003; feature: ENVO:2100002; material: ENVO:00002003...
GTTAAAGACACACACTGATAAAACGATCCGGGATCTGAAAGCTTTATCAGAAAAAGGAACTCCTGCAAAACCGGGACTTTTTTCCAAGCAGTCAAATTTTTCCGGTGTCGGTGCATATATCAAAGAACTGGAAAGCTCCTGCTTTATCTGTGACCGTATGAATCGTACCTTTGACCGCTATGTCGATACGATCTTTCATATGTGGAAAAAAGATCCTGAATTCAAGGATACCTTCAAAAGCAGCAAGGGCTTCTGTACTTACCACTACGGTATCCTCTACGATACCTCTGTCACAAAGCTGTCCAAAAAACAATGTGAAGAATTCATAGAAGCTTTGAATCACTTATATTTTGAAAACATGGAACGTGTCAACGGAGATATCGGATGGTTCATCGATAAATTCGACTATCGATTCAAGAATGAACCATGGAAGAACTCAAAGGATGCCCTACCTCGCGGCATAATCAAGGCTAATCATACATTTGTAGAATAAAAAGCGACAATATTACTGCCTGATAAACATAGGATACACACAAAAATACTGTGTACATTGCACTTCACATATTATTCCGCAAAACGCTTTCGCTCTACCCTCAACGCAGCAGTACTAAGTTCGCCGTATTATATGGCTCACTAAGGACTGGCGTTCGGGCAGGTTTGCTTCATAATAGTGAGTGTAATGTACACAGTATTTTTTATATAGTATAAAATTCACAGCAATATTGTCACTTTTTTTACATTGCCTGTTTGGTTACATGACCGCCAAATGCCTGTGCCAGATCATGTGTCCACAGGTATTCACGATATCTTCTGAGCAGGCCTTTGTAAATCACCTTAACATTACTGCTCTTCCGAAAATCATCCGGCCTTACAAGCCCCGGTTGTTTATCGAGAATATGTATACCAGAACGTTCTAACACACTTGCCACGAACTGGGAACAGAAATAATTATATTTCCTCTCAATCGCCTTATTTCGTATAACACCATAAAGTCCCCAAAAATTATACCGATAGAGATCAGCATTTGTTTTAAATGCCGCAAGCTCCTGCAGTACATGTCTGTACTGCTTATCTGTCACGGTCAGTTCCAGAACAACACAGCTTGTTTCAACATCTCTGCCAAATATTCCGGTATCAATATCTTCTATAATGAATCCACAGTTGAACGGATTATAGATTCCCTTTCTGGCGAAGCTGTACATCTCCCGAAGCTCCAGATCCAATGCAATGGATGCATGTGCATATGGCTCTTTTGTCCAGAATTTGATGATTCTTGCAGGAACTGTGTGTGTCTTGGAGATCAGGATATATAATTTTCTGTTTTCTAATTCTGATATATCATTTTTCATACTTTTAATAGGCTAAATATTATTTTCCCGGCTTATAGGAACTCTTTAATGAAACAATACGGTTATATACAGGATGCTCCTTAGTAGAGTCTTTGGAATCTACACAGAAAAATCCATTACGAAGGAACTGGAATGCTTCACCAGGTTTTGCATCTTCAAATGCTTTCTCGAGCTTACATCCCTGTAATACGGTCAATGAATTTGGGTTCAGATTCAAAGTACCATCCTCATTCAACTTACCTTTTTCTTCATCCACGATATTCTCATATAAACGAACCTCAGCATCAATTGCACTTTCTGCTGATACCCAATGTATCGTTCCTTTTACCTTTCTTCCTTCGAATCCTGAACCACTCTTGGTTGCAGGATCATAGGTACAGTGAACAACTGTTACATTTCCATCTTCATCCTTCTCATATCCTGTACAGGTTACAAAATATGCATTCTTCAGACGTACCTCATTGCCAGGGAACAGACGGAAATATTTCTTAGGCGGTTCTTCCATGAAATCATCTCTTTCAATATAGAGATATTTGCTGAATGCAACTTCTCTGGAGCCTGCTTCCTCATTTTCCTGATTATTTTCAACCGGCAGATATTCTACCTGATCCTCCGGATAATTATCGATCACCAGCTTGATCGGATTCAGGACTGCCATATAACGGTTTGCTGTAAGCTTCAGATCATCACGCAGACAATACTCAAGCATCGCATAATCAACAGAGCTCTGGCTCTTTGAGATACCAACCAACTCCATAAACTTCTTAATAGAAGACGCAGTAAATCCTCGTCTTCTAAGTGCTGCGATCGATACAAGTCTTGGATCATCCCAGCCGTCTACGATACCATCCTCTACCAGCTTCTTAATATATCTCTTACCTGTAACTACATTTGTCAGATATAACTTTGCAAATTCGATCTGCTTTGGTGGATTCTCATATTCCAGTTCCCGTACTACCCAATCATATAAAGGTCTGTGATCCTCAAATTCCAGTGTACAGATAGAATGCGTTACACCTTCAATCGCATCCTCAATCGGATGAGCAAAATCATACATTGGATAAATACACCACTTATCCCCTGTATTATGATGTGTCATACGGGCAACACGATAGATAACAGGATCGCGCATATTAATATTCGGTGAAGCCATATCGATCTTTGCACGAAGCACCTTGCTTCCATCCGGGAACTCTCCGTTCTTCATTGCTTCAAATAATGCAAGATTTTCTTCAATACTTCTGTCTCTGTATGGGCTGTTTTTACCCGGCTCTGTCAGAGTTCCTCTGTATTCGCGGATCTCATCTGCTGTCAGATCACATACAAATGCCTTGCCTTTCTTGATCAATTTGACTGCTGCTTCATACATCTGGTCAAAATAATTGGATGCAAAGAATACTCTGTCTCCGAAATCGGCACCCAGCCATCTTACATCATCTAATATGGATTCTACAAATTCTGTCTTTTCCTTTGTTGGATTTGTATCGTCAAATCTCAGATTAAACTGTCCGCCATATTCCTGTGCAAGACCATAGTTCAATAATATGGATTTGGCATGTCCTATATGCAAATATCCATTCGGTTCCGGAGGAAATCTTGTGACTACCTTCGTTACCTTGCCCTCCGCTATATCTTTATCAATAATCTGTTCAATAAAATTTTTCCCGATTGATTCTTCTGCCATCATTAATGCCTCCTTCATATAATTAGCATGACTTTTTTAAGTCTATCACATTTTACATAAAGCCTCAACTGCAAATTCTAAAACTCAGCAAAACTCAGTAATTTTCAATAACTTTCAGCAAATCTCTTATTGACAAATACGTCATTTTACTATATATTAACTAATGTTGTTGCTACTATAGCTCAGGTGGTAGAGCGCCACATTGGTAATGTGGAGGTCACGGGTCCGACTCCCGTTAGTAGCTCTTTTTTAATGTCCGGATTTATTTATACAGTATTCACATCCAACGGACTGTCCGATACAGTTTTCACAATCGTTCCAGTTCTGTATCAGTGGTTCTTCACTGATCAGATAAATTCCTGCAAGACTCATCATCGGCTCCATTCGTTCTTTATGCCAACTGATTCCAACCTGTTCCGTATCCATCAGGCTGCAAAGAATTCCGGCAGCTTCCAATGGCATTCCATAATAACCGGGTCCAAAAGAAGGACTACAGTAATGCACCAACTCTACACTGTGCTTTCGTTCCAGGTATTTTCTTATCCATTTTCTTACAATATCCATACATGCGATCTGAAAGGTTTCCAGATAATAAGTTCCTAGTAATGAATCCATCTCCTTGATCCGGATCTCCGGGGCATGAAATGCATACAGATATCCCTGTGTAATCTTTGACGGATCTATTCGTTCCAGTATCCGGCATGAAATATTCTTTTTGCCGAGCATAAATCCATCAGACTTAATACAGTCTCTGGAAAATGGCTGCAAAAGTACAGGTACCAGATACCGGTTTCGATTATTGTATCTGGATAAAAAACGCATAACCGTTTTCTCGGCTTCATCCTTATGCTCTTTTCTGCTCTCCGGCTCCATCTGTTCCCATGAAGCAATCTCTGCGATCCGCGCCATGATTTCATCCTTCAGATCCCAAATACTGACGAATACCACACAGTCCTGCTTTTGAAACTGTGCAATCACTGCTTCATACATCTCCGGGCGATGTACGATCGTACAGTTACTGCAATCCCGGATTTTCTGTCCTTTCCCATTTAAGATATAATCAGGACTTCCAAGGCAGTTTTCCTTCAGATACAAGGGGCAATAACAAAACAGACAATTAAAGGAATCTTCATTTTCTATTTTATGGCATGGGAAAAATTCACAATCCCGATTCTGAAAAAATTTGTAATTGTTTTTCATATCCGTTTATCCTCCCATTCTTAACATACCCTATGGATTACAGATCTTACATGGCTCATACCCCTGCGTGATCAGATCATCCCGGCTTCCGATATATTCTTTCTTATTGCTGTCATTCATGCGCTTTACTGAACGGCAGGACGGCTCATGAAACTTTCCTGTATTTGTATTAATAATATAAGTATGCTCTGCTGCCTTTTCTGATCCTGCTTCTATTTCCGTCTGAACTTTCTCTGTCGTACTCTCTCTTGTTACATTATCTGTTTTCGTTGTATCATCCGACAGATTCTGATTTTCTCCCACCCCTGACATATCTGATTGCCGTTCCGGTATAAAAGTAATTGTTTTTCCATCACTGTACGCCTGAATCGTACCATTCAGATCCGTACGATACACCGTGCATCCTACATTTGCCAAACGATCAAGCACTTCTTCGGTCGGATGTCCATATGAATTATCTGCCCCAACGCTGATTACCGCATAACCGGGCTTAACAGCCTCTAACATCTCTTTTGTTGTGGCATTTCTGCTGCCGTGATGACTGACCATCAGAACGTCACTGGAAAGTTCCTCTCCGGATGCGATCATTGCCTGCTCACCGGCTTCTTCTCCATCCCCATAGATCAGGAATGAAGTATCCCCATATGTCATACGAATTCCAACAGAATTATCATTTTCATTATCATCACTATAAGTGATTGGTGCTACTATCGTAAATACCGCATCACCAAAGGTATAAGAATCCCCTGCCTTTGGGAATGTAACAGTCAGGTTCTGCGCCGCAAGCTTATCCATCAACGAATCATAGATCTTTGTATCTGCATCATAATCCGGGCCGATAAAAGTCTCTGTGTCAAATACATTCAACACACCCACCAGACCATTTATATGATCAGAATCATAATGGCTCGCGATCACATAATCAAGTGACTCTATATTCTGTTTTTTCAGGTATGCCACGACAAATGAAGACGCTGACGACGGACCTCCATCCATCATCATGTAATGGTCATCACAGGAAAATAACACCGCATTCCCCTGCCCGACATCTAAGAAAGTAACTGTAAGTCCGGCAAAATCGTCTGTTGTGCCCCCGGTATTCGCTTCCGAGGCTATCTGCTCATCTGACGTAGCTTCCGTACTGTCAATCGATTCTGTTATATTCTCTGTTGTATTTCCTGTCTGATTTTCGTTCGTTTCATCCGATAAATCCAGACATCCTGAAAAAAGCCCAAGGACAAAGCACATGCCGACAATGATCATCACTTTCCTCAGGCCATTTTTTTTATTTATAGAATTTATCATAAGCTGCTCCCCCAGAATCATATCTTTTGCTCAGTTTTTTCATAGGTCATTTGTCACTATCGAATTATTCTTTGCAATTTCCAGACCTGACCCTGTTTATTAAATATATATTTAATCCTGTTCTATATCCCGTAATTTCTTTCGTATTCGCTGGATCGCATTATCGATAGATTTATACGGCTTGCCAAATGCTTCCGCTAGCTCATCATAGCTTTTTCCGGCAAGATATCCTTCTAACACCTGTCTTTCAAATTTGCTGAGTTTTTTATCAATCGCTTCCGCAAGCTTCTGGGATTCCAACTGCCCAAGCATCTGATTCTCCGGTTCAAATGCTTGGTCTGCCTGCAGCTCATCCACAAGCGCAACATCATCGTCATTTTCCGTATAAAATGATACATAATAATTAAGGGGAGAATGCTTCTTCCTATTCGACAGCTTCACCGCAGTGATCAACTGTCGCTTGATACACAGATTTGCAAATGTAGAAAAAGATGCCCCTTTGCTTCCGTCAAAGCTTCGGATAGCTTTAATGAGCCCTATCATTCCTTCCTGAATGATGTCCTCATTTTCTGCACCGATAATATACAGGGCACGGCTCTCTTTCTTTACGATTCCCATATACTTTTTGATCAGATATTCAAAGGCGGCATTATCATTTTCTTCCCGGATCAACCGGATATTTTCTTCATCGGTATTTGTTTCATACACACCCACGACGCTGGTACTCCCCTATTTCACACCCATCCTCTGACGGACAACCTCATATCCCAATACTCCGGCCGCAACCGAAGCATTTAATGAATCGATATCTCCACTCATTGGTATGGATACAACATAATCACATTTTTCTTTTACCAGACGGCTGACACCTGTACCCTCATTTCCGATCACAAGTCCCATCGGTCCGGTCAGATTGCAGCGGTACATCAGTTCTCCATCCATATCAGCACAGGCAAACCACATACCACGTTTTTTCAATTCATCAATCGTCTTCGCCAGATTTGTTACCTTAACCACCGGTGTATATGCGATTGCACCGGCAGAAGCCTTAACAACTGTTGCTGTGATTCCGACCGCTCTTCGTTTCGGAATAATAACGCCATGTGCACCGCACAGATTCGCTGTACGAACGATCGCGCCAAGATTATGAGGATCTTCAATCTCATCCAAAATAAAGATAAATGGCGGCTGTCCTTTTTCCTCAGCCTTTGCAAAGATCTCATCGATCGCTGAATATTCATAGGCTGCCACATGAGCGATCACGCCCTGATGTTTCCCGGTCGAAGACATCTGGTTCAGCTTCTCTTTCGAAACATAATTAATAATCGTCTCCTGCTTCTTTGCTTCACGCACGATTGAATTGATACTGCCATCATGACAGCCATCCTGCAGATATAACTTGTCAACTGTTTTACCGGAACGAAATGCTTCCATAACTGCATTTCTACCCTCTATCTCAAACTTTTCATTTCTGTTTTCTTCCATGCTTATGCTCCATTTCTAATCCACATCATCAGATTGTAAATGCTCAATCAGTTGTTTTGATTCCAGGCAGTCTCTTGTCAACTCAAATAAACGGTCATATTCTTTATTCAGATAAAGATAGCCGATCAGCGCTTCAAAACCGGTAGCTTTCCTGTACTGTCCTACCGATGCATTCTTTGCCTTGGAATGTGTCTTTGTATTCCTTCCACGCTTATATATCGCCATTTCCTGCTCGGTCAGTTTCTCTTCCAACAGATCGATATAACCTGCCTGTGACTCTGCATTTACGATATGAATAGCTTCTTTATGATATTTGAATGCCTGCTTGTTATCCTTTGATACCAGAACGGTCTTTACTAAAAGGTCAAATACACTGTCCCCTATATAAGCAAGCGCCAGCCCGGAATATTCTGCCGGATTGGAATCTTCTACACCTAATATCGCAGTAAAATACTGATCTAAGCTCTTTTCCATTTTACTCCTTCTCTTGTATCCTCAAGAATAATGCCCTTATCACTGAGCATGTTACGGATCTCATCTGCTCTTGCAAAATTCTTTGCTTTTCTTGCTTCCTGACGTTCATTGATCAAAGCCTCGATATCAGAATCTAACAGTTCTTCTTCCCGCTCTGTAATGATACCAAGAATATCACACAGCTTCTCAATCGTCCGGATTGCCAGATCTACTGTTTTCTTTGGTGTATCATTTGAAATATTGATATTTGTATATTTTACTAATTCAAAGATAACTGAGATCGCATCTGCTGTATTCAGATCATCGTCCATAGCTGTTTCAAATCGTTTTGTATATCCATCTAATTCTGCCTTGACAGAAACATCGGAACCCTCCACATCTGCCGGCGCAAGTGACTTTAACTTGTCAACAGCAGTCAGGATACGCTCCAGACCATTCTTGGATGCCTCTACCAGATCAGCCGAGAAGTTCAATGGACTTCTGTAGTGAGCAGACAGCATAAAGAAACGAATAACCTGAAGTGGATATTTGTCTGCGATCTCTCTTACTGTAAAGAAGTTGCCAAGTGACTTGGACATCTTCTCGTTGTTGATCTTTAAGAAACCGTTATGCATCCAGTATCTTGCAAATTCCTTATCATTTGCTGCTTCACTCTGTGCGATCTCATTTTCGTGGTGTGGGAAGATCAGATCCTCACCACCTGCATGGATATCAATGATATCACCGATATATTTCTTAGACATAACAGAACATTCCAGATGCCAGCCCGGTCTTCCTTCACCCCATGGTGACTCCCAGAACGGTTCCCCCTCTTTCTTTGGCTTCCAGAGAACGAAATCCAGTGGATCTTCCTTCTCATCCTGACCGGAAACCTTAAGCTGATGGTTCTCTGCTCTGTGTCCGGATTCCAGATCATCAATATTCTTATGGGATAATTTACCATAGTCTGCAAAGCTTCTGGTACGGAAATATACAGTGCCATTTACTTCATATGCATGTCCTTTTTCAATCAGTGTCTTGATCATCTCGATCATATCCGGGATCTCTTCGGTAGCCTTTGGATGTGTCGTAGCTTCCTGTACATTCATTGCTGCCATATCCTTCTTTGTCTCTGCAATGAAACGCTCAGAGATCACCTTGGAATCAACACCTTCTTCATTTGCACGTTTGATGATCTTATCATCAACATCTGTAAAATTGGATACATAATTTACTTCGTATCCCTTATATGTGAGATACCGTCTCAATGTGTCAAATACGATCATTGGTCTTGCGTTTCCGATGTGGATATAATCATATACGGTAGGTCCGCAGACATAGATTCCTACTTTACCTTCATTGATCGGTACAAATTCTTCTTTTGTTCTTGTAAGAGTATTAAAAATCTTCATGGGAATCCTCCAATAAATATAGTTTTTATTTTCGCCTGTCTTTCATTCGAAGCAGTTTTATCATGCACTATAGATTACGCATAAAAAAGAAAAAACCTGGAAAAAACTTCCAGGTTATCAAATAGCAGTTCATAGGGGAATCGAACCCCTGTTTTCGCCGTGAGAGGGCGACGTCTTAACCGCTTGACCAATGAACCATATATCTTAGCGACTTGTTTAATATACCAGAAGCTACGATAAAATGCAAGCTTTTTTTTCAGTAAATTTACATTTTTTTATACTGACCATATTTTAGCTTGTAATAAGGGCATTGTCAATCAAATACGCAAGTGTTTTGCGTAATGAAAGGGATACAGGACTGCTGCATAGATCTTCCATATATCTAAATACACCTTAGCATATTTTTGCATTAATTTTATCATAGACAGAAACAATACCTTTTATCTGCCAAGTCCTGATTCTGTATTCTTTCATGCAGCAAACCTTTTTTCACGTCGGTACTTGGCAAACTGCTGTAAGCAGTGAGCTTAGTACCGCTACGTGAAAAACAGAACGCAAGTGTTTTGCGTAATGAAAGGGATACAGGGCTGCTGCATAGATCTTCCTTATATCTTTGTGAAGCAGACCTTTTCTTACGTTGGTCCTTAACGAGCTCCTTTATACGGAGCGAGTTTAGTACCACTACGTAAGAAACAGAGTGCAAACGTTCTGCGTAACAAATGATATAAGGAAGATCTATGCAGCGGGTCTGCCCGTCTATACAAAATCAAAGGTAAGCTGGTTGGTATCCGGCATACCGTCTAAGATGCCAAGCTCTGACAGCTTGTCGATCGCACTCTTTCCAATCTTAGAATGAGCCTGCAGATCTTCCTTTGAGATAAACCTGCCTTTGCCGGCTGCATCCTTCAACTGCTTTGCAGCTTTCTCTCCCATTCCTTCAATGGAAGCCAGTGACGGCATGATCTTACCGTCTATTACCTGAAAACGGATATCATCCGCCACATAGATATCGATCGGCATGAACTCAAAACCTCTCGCATACATCTCAAGAACCAGCTTCAGATCCTTTAACTTATCTTCATCCTTTGCGGTTCGTTTATTCTTATCAATACTCTGTATCATATTGATATGATACAGTACCTTTTCTTTTCCAAAGCACATCATCTCATAACTGAAGGCTGATGCACGAATACTGAAAAACGCTGCATAATACTGAAGCGGATAATTCACCTTAAAATATGCAATTCTCCACGCCATCATAACGTAAGCCGCCGCATGGGCTTTCGGGAACATGTACTTGATCTTCTGACACGACCAGATATACCAGTCCGGTACACCATGTGCCTTCATATCCTCTTTCCATTCTTCCCATTTTGCACATTTGCCTTTAGCTACGTTACCTTTTCGGACATTCTCCATGATCTGGAACGCTGTACCGGATTCCAGACCCATATGGATCAGATATACCATGATATCATCTCGACAACAGATTGCGGTCGAGATCGTACACTGACCGGATTTAATCAGCTCCTGTGCATTTCCAAGCCATACATCCGTACCATGCGCCAGACCTGCGATTCGCACCAGATCCGAGAAGTTCTGTGGATTTGCATCAATTAACATCTGCATGGCGAAATCCGTACCGAACTCCGGCACACCCAGACTGCCAAGCGGAATGCCATTGATATCCTCCGGTGTAATATGAAGACTTTCTGTTCCATGGAACAACGCCATAACATCAGGATCATCTAACCGGATCGTGGTTGCATCAAGACCGGTCAGATCCTCCAGTCTTCGGATCATCGTAGGATCATCATGACCGAGAATATCAAGCTTCAACAGGTTATGATCGATCGAATGGTACTCGAAATGAGATGTTACGACATCCGTCGTCATATCATTTGCCGGCTTCTGGATCGGTGTGAAGGAATAGATCTCCTCATGCCTTGGAAGAACGATCATACCACCCGGATGCTGTCCGGTCGAACGCTTAACGCCGGTACATCCGATTGCCAGACGTTCCATCTCACAGCTTCGTTTAGTGACGATAGCCTTTTCATCGACATATTTCTCGATCTCCTTCTGGGTCAGATCTCCCATTGCCGTAGCTTCTGCTCTCGCTTCATCCTTTGCAAGATCTTTGAAGTAATTATATACATAACCATACGCTGTCTTATCTGCTACCGTTGTTACAGTTCCTGCACGGAATGCCTTACCCTTACCGAATAATACTTCTGTGTAAGCATGTGCACATGACTGATATTCACCGGAGAAGTTCAGATCGATATCCGGCTCCTTATCTCCTTTGAATCCAAGGAAGGTTTCAAACGGGATATCGTGTCCCTCTTTGATCAGTGGATGACCGCATCGAGGGCAGTCACGATCCGGCATATCACATCCCGACATACCGGAATATGATTTTACAAGCTCGGAATCAAAATCAACAAAATGACACTCCGGACAAATATAATGTGCCGACAACGGATTTACCTCTGTGATACCTGCCATCGTTGCTACGAAGGAAGAACCTACAGATCCTCTGGAACCAACCAGATAGCCATGATCGTTGGAATCCCATACAAGCTTCTGTGCAATGATATACATAACGGCAAATCCATTTGATATAATGGAATGTAACTCACGTTCCAGTCGTTCTACAACGACCTCCGGCAGATCCGGTCCATAGATCTTATGAGCCTTTTCATAACAGATATTCGTAAGTGTCTCATCTGAATTCTCGATGATAGGCGGTGCTTTATCCGGTCGAACTGGGTCCATATATTCCACCATATCCGCGATCAGATTCGTATTCGTGATAACGACCTCTCTGGCTTTCTCACTTCCCAGATATTCGAATTCCGCCAACATTTCTTCCGTCGTTCTGAAATAAAGCGGAGGCTGATTAACTGCATCCTCAAAACCTTTACTTTTCATGATGATCGCACGATAGATACTGTCTTCCGGATCAAGGAAATGGACATCACAGGTTGCAACGACCGGCTTATTAAATAATCGTCCAAGCTCCACGATACGCTTATTATAATTCTGAAGATCCTCGATCGTACAAGGATTCTCCTTCTTTCTGGTCATAAACTCGTTATTTCCGATCGGCTGTATCTCCAGATAATCAAAGAAATTAACAAGTCTTGCAATTTCTTCATCCGGTGCATCATCTACGACCGCACGGAACAGCTCACCTGCTTCACAGGCAGAACCTAAGATCAGTCCTTCTCTGTATTTATTGATCATGCTCATAGGCATACGCGGTCTGCGGTTGAAGTATCTGACATGCGCTTCAGAAATCAGACGATACAGATTCACACGGCCGATCTCATTTTTTGCCAGAATGATGCCATGATATGTTCTGCCTTTTTTGATCGTATCATCCGATGCAGAACCTAATTCATTTACATCCTCCACCGTCTTTACGCCACGTTCCACTAACATCTCATATAATTTTACGAAAATTTTTGCGGTTGCATTTGCATCATCAACAGCACGGTGATGATGTTCATTTTTTACATTTAACGCCTTACAGACACGATCCAGTGTAAACTTACCAAGCTCCGGCAATAACACATGGCTGAGTGTCATGGTATCCATGATCGTATTATCGAATTTCATTCCAAGATCTTTGGCATTTTTCTTGATGAATCCGGTATCAAATGCTGCATTATGTGCAACAACGATATCATCACCACAGAATTTCAAAAACTTCGGCAGGATCACGTCGACGGTCGGTGCATGCATAACCATCTCATCTGTAATGGAAGTCAACTGCTCTATACTATAAGGGATCGGTTCTTCCGGATTGATAAATTCCGAGAAACGATCGATCTCCTCTCCATCTTTTACCTTTACAGCTCCGATCTCTATGATCTTATTCTTCTTCTGACTAAGACCGGTCGTCTCGATATCGAATACGATATATTCTGTATTCAAATCCTGTCCTTTGGGATTGATAACCAGATTCTTCAGGTCATCGACAAAATATCCCTCACAGCCAAAGATCAGTTTAAAGCCATCCTTCATACCCTTTGCATGTGCTGCAATCGGGAACGCCTGTGCAACGCCGTGATCCGTGATTGCAATCGCCGGGTGTCCCCAGTCATTTGCACGTTTCACGATCTTCTCGATATCAACAACACTGTCCATCTCGCTCATAACCGTATGCATATGTAATTCCACACGTTTTTCAAGTGATGTGTCAACTCTTGGCACACGGAAATCCGGTATATGCTTGATACCACGCACAGATGCAATATTTAACTCCTTGGAAAAAGTATCGTATAACGGCACACCCTTTAACCGATAGAAGCTTCCTTCTTTTAACTCATCCTTATAAACCGGCACATCATCCTCTGATGCAAATATCTTAAATGCGATCGTATCTTCAAAATCCGTAATATTGCAGATGAATAAAGTCTTACCATTTCGGAGAACCTTTTCTTCCATCTTGATCAACTGGCCATGAATACAGACTTCACCGATACCATCTACTAATGTAGAAATCTTTACCAGTTCCCCTTCGCAGTCTCTGCCATAGAATACATCCGGATCATTCGAGGTATATTTCTTTCTTCTGGCGGCAAATGTCTCCTTCGACTTTTCCTCCTGTGCAGGTGCTTTCTTTTCAGCCGGAGCATCCTTCTTGCCTTCTCCGACCAGCTTCTTTTTATCTACTGATTTACCATCCAAGGTCAAATCCGCATCCTCATGTACATTACTTAAGATTGCCTCAATCTCAAGCTTCATCTTCTGTTCATTTGCACGGCGGAGCATCTCTTTATCAGATTCCGTATAATCAAAACCGACCTTGATATCCATACCGAACCGTTTCTTATAGGTCTCCTCCAGATATTTTTTGATCCCGATCGAATGGCTCTTTGACAGCTTACTGTCCTCCATCGCAAGCGTGATAATATCATCTGCATAATACCATTCTGCCCGCTTTAATAAACGATATCCAACATGACTGATCTTCTCGACATCATACAAGATACTGTCCTTATATACCTCTGTTAAGGTTCTGGTATTGTACTGGGAAGACAGCTCATAATGGTCATCAATGATGACCTTATAACCACGTCCACGAAATAAATGTCCGCAAATGATATCTTCCACCTGTACAATCTTCGGACGGCTAATCAGATGCTTCGACAGAAGGCTGATAATAAGCCGTCGTTCTGCCTGCTTCATTACTACCTTTTCGATCATCGTATCCTCAAACAGGGAAGACATCTCTTTATCCATATTCAGTTCAGGAAATACTTCAAAAAATAATTTTGCTTCTACCGGCACGTTCTATTCACTCCAGTTATCTAACTCGTACTTTAATGTTGATAATATATCTTTCTCGTCGATCTTCTTTATGATCTGTCCTTTTTTGATCAGGATACCGCAGCCTTTTCCGCCCGCAATTCCAAGATCTGCTTCCTTTGCTTCGCCCGGTCCGTTTACAACACAGCCCATAACAGCAACCTTGATATTCAGATGATCATAATCGGCAACCAGCTTTTCTACCTGTTCTGCCAGTCCGATCAGATCAATCTCCGTTCTTCCACAGGTCGGGCAGGACACAAGTTCGATTCCTCCTGTACGGAGTCCAAGCGTCTTTAAGATCATCTTTGCTGTCATGATCTCATTGACCGGATCCCCTGTTAAGGATACACGGATCGTATCTCCGATTCCCTCATGCAGGATAATACCAAGTCCTACAGAGGATTTGATATTACCGCTCATAACCGTACCGGATTCCGTGATACCCACATGCAGCGGATAATTCGTCTGATCTGCGATCAGCTCATGTGCTTTTACACACATCATAACATCGGAAGATTTAATACTGATGACCATATTGTCATATCCGCAGTCTTCGATCATATGAACCTTATCCAACGCACTCTCAACGATTCCTTCCGCTGTCACGCCATGGTATTTTTCAACTAATTCTTTTTCAAGGGAACCGCTGTTTACACCGACACGGATCGGTATATTCCGTTCCTTACATACCGCTACTACCTGTGCCAGCTTATCCTTACCACCGATATTACCCGGATTGATACGGATCTTATCTGCTCCCGCCTCAGCCGCTGCGATCGCCAGACGGTAATCAAAATGAATGTCTGCAACCAGCGGAATATGGATCTGTTTCTTGATCGCAGGGATCGCTGCCGCTGCCGCATCATCATTTACGGTGCTTCTGATGATGTCACAGCCTGCCTTTTCAAGTTTTAAGATCTGTGCAACTGTAGCATCTATATCACTGGTTTTTGTATTTGTCATCGACTGGATCAGGATCGGATTCCCACCACCGATCACCCGGTCTCCTATCTTTATAACTTTTGTATGATCTCTGTACATATTAACTCCTGTTTAACTCCTATTCATCTAATGAAAGAATACATTCTTGATATCGTTAAATAATATCACAACCATCAACAGCATAACCAGAACAAATCCGATCAGCGTCACGATATTCTCCTTATCCTTCGGAACCTTCTTTCTCGTTACTGCTTCAATTAACAGGAAGATAAATCGTCCTCCATCCAAGCCCGGTATCGGCAGCAGGTTCATAACGCCAAGGTTTGCCGACAGCAGTACGATATAATTCATCCAGTTTAAGAACAGATCGAGCACACTGCTCTTTGCTGCCTCATTGAAGGTATCGTTCATGTTCTTCGCTACTCCGACCGGACCGGATACTTCATCCGAACTTACCTGACGGGTAACGATCAGCTTCAGACTTAAGAAGGTTGCTTTTACCCAGTATCTGGTCTCATAAGCAGAATATTTACAAAGCTCTCCAAAGTTCTTCGGGAGCTGATAACCGACACTCATTATTCCGATCTTATAGCCATCCGGTGTCTTTGCCGGATATACCGTCGTATCATAGACCGTTCCGTCTTCTTTCTCAAGTGTCAGATCGATCGGTGAACCATCTCCATAAATCTGAAGGTAGATCTGTAACTCACGGAAATTCTTAACCGTGCTTCCCTTGATTTTCAATACCCGGTCGCCATCTGATATCCCGGCTTCTTCCGCCGGATATACACCATTAAAATATTCCTCGGCATTTTTGATCTGGTATTTTTCAATATTATCTTTATTGTATACTGCTCCTATGATCGCAGGATCACTTCCACAGAAATGAATGATCACCATGGAAAATAAAAATGCGATCACGAAGTTCATGGCAGGTCCTGCAAGTACAACCGCCATTCTTGCCCAGATGGATTTCTTCTCAAAGGAATTCTCATCATTTTCGTTTTCTTCATCATCTTCGCTGAGCATCATACAATAGCCGCCAAGCGGAATCAGCCGCAGCGTATACTGTGTTTCTTTCTTATGAAACTGAAATAGCTTCGGTCCGAATCCCATCGAAAACTCTTTTACTGTGATATGATTGATCTTTGCTACGATAAAATGTCCCAGCTCATGAAAGAAAATGATGACACCAAAGACTAGTATGATTAATATGATATTCAAAAACTAACACCCACTTTCAATAAATTCATATACTTCCTGCTCGGTTGCAAGAATCTCATCTATATCAGGATTTTCAATCAAATTATGATGATCCATGGATGCACGGATGATATCATAGATATCAAGAAAATCGATTTTTCTGTCTAAGAACTGCTTTACTGCATATTCATTTGCCGCATTGAATACTGTAGGCATCGAACCGCCGATCCCGATTGCCTCATATGCATATCGTAACCCAAGAAAGGTATCCATATCCGGTGTCTCGATCACAATCGATGAAAGCTTCGTAAAGTCAAGACGATCTCCCGGCATGTATCTTCGTTCCGGATAGAACAGCGCATACTGGATCGGCAGCTTCATATCCGGCGTACCGAGCTGTGCGATCACTGCTCCATCTTTATATTCTACCATAGAATGAATGATACTCTGCGGCTGGATCACAACCTGAATATTTTCCGGGGCTACATCAAATAACCATTTTGCTTCAATAACTTCCAGCCCTTTATTTACCATCGTTGCTGAATCAATGGTGATTTTTCTTCCCATGCTCCAGTTTGGATGCTTTAATGCGTCCTCTAATTTCACATGCTTTAAAAACTCTCTGCTCTTGCCACGAAATGGTCCACCGGATGCTGTCAACAGAATTTTTTCAATGGAATCATGTGTATTTCCCTGCAACGACTGGAAGATTGCCGAATGTTCACTGTCAACCGGAAGGATTGATACTCCTTTTTCCTTTGCAAGCGGCATAATGATATGTCCCGCTGTAACCAGAGTTTCTTTATTTGCAAGGGCAATGTCTTTTCCCGCTTTAATCGCTGCCACAGTCGGGCGGATACCGATCATTCCTACAATAGCGGTAACTAATATATCCGATGTCTTGTATTCTGCAATCTCGATCAGCCCATCCATTCCTGATACGACACGGATATCCATATCCTTCAGACGATCTTTTAATTCATCTGCCAGCTTCTCATCCCACAGACCAACGATCTCCGGTCGGAACTCTCTCGCCTGCTTCTCTAATAAGTCTATGTTTCTTCCTGCTGATAAAGCACAGATTTTTATATCCTGATTCCATCTTGCGATCTCAAGTGTCTGTGTTCCTATAGATCCTGTGGATCCAATGATAGCTACATATTTCATATTTGTTCTCCTTTACCCATTTCAAACATCTGTATCTAACATTTTTATCTGTCTGCACTATTTCCAATGCGACATAAAGGAAAAGCAGCGTAATTATGAGCACAGTTCATCTGTACGCTCTCCCACACTGCTTTTTCTGATTACAACAAATATAATATAAGATAATACATAATTGGTGCTGTAAATATAATACTGTCAAACCGGTCAAGGATTCCGCCATGTCCCGGTATCAGCTTGCCATAATCTTTGATATCATTATTTCTCTTGATTGCAGAAGCCGCCAGATCCCCGATAACTGCAGGCAACGCACATACAGCTCCGATCAATGCAAATATCCATACAGAATGTGCAACCTGCATAAAATGATTATAAATCAAACCAAATACAACACCTAATATTCCTGCTCCAACGATTCCGCCGATCAGGCCCTCGATACTCTTCTTCGGGCTTAAGATCGGTGACATCTTGTGCTTACCGATCGCACGTCCGACCAGATAGGCACAGGTATCATTACCCCAGGAGCTGACAAAGATCAGCAGAACAAGAATCAGTCCATGTTTCATATCTCGTATGAGATACACATACGACAACATTACACCTACATATACAAATGCAAAAAATGCCGCCATGATCTCTTTATCTTTGTAATTCGGATATGTGAGCACATAGATTGCAAGGATGACCAGCATATAGACCGCGATCAACGGTAATATAAACTGATGCAGGTCAAAATACAACAATGCATAATAAAAAACCGTTGCACCGTAAGCTGCATATCCAAGTCCTTTCTTGTTCAGCCCATATATACGAAGTAACTCCATCACACCGATCAGCGAAACCGCACACATTACCAGACATGTAAGTGCTCCGCCAAAATAAAGTGTGATTGCTGCAATGATCACCAGGATCACTGCACTGATTGCCCGTTGTTTAAACATATTATTTCCTCTTTATTTTACCCCGCCATACCGACGGTCTCTATGACTGTAATACCGGCATGCATTGACCAGCTCGTCCATATCAAAGTCCGGCCATAACACATCCGTAAAATAAAATTCCGAATATGCGATCTGCCATGGAAGAAAATTCGATGTCCGAAGCTCTCCGCTGGTACGAATCAACAGATCCGGATCCGTCAGTTCCTTTGTATCAAGGTAGGAACTGACTGTATTCTCTGTAACCGCATCCGGTGATAGCTTTCCAGCCATACAGTCGGATGCAATCTGTCTGACCGCTCTTGTGATCTCATCCCGTCCGCCATAGTTAATCGCTACAGAAAACTGAAGTCCTGTATTATTTGCTGTAGCTTTCTCCAAATTATACATCTTCTCCACGATATCCTCCGGAAGATCCTCGCGCTTACCGATGATCCTTACGCGCATGTTATTCCGATTGGATCGCTCGATGCTGTTAACCAGATACTTGCGGAAAATATTCATGATCGTAGATACTTCCTCTACTGAACGTTTCCAGTTCTCGGTAGAAAATGCGTATACAGTCAGGTATTTAATCCCAAGTTCATCTGCATTCTCGCATGTTCGCTCGATTGCCTTTGCGCCCTCTGAATGTCCATAGGTTCTTGGCATCAGTCGTTTCTTCGCCCATCTTCCGTTTCCATCCATGATGATCGCAACATGCTCAGGAATATTGATCATTTCTCCATTTATTTCTTTATTCATAATTACTCCAAATTAAACAGTTAAGATCTCTGTTGATTTCTTCTCAATAGCCTTATCGATCAGACCAACATACTTGTCTGTCATCTTCTGGATCTTATCCTCGTTTGTCTTTAATTCATCCTCTGAGATATCTCCGGCTTTCTCCATCTTCTTGATCGCATCGTTTGCATCTCTTCTGACATTACGGATAGCAACTTTTGCATTCTCACCTTTTTTCTTAATATCCTTAACGATCTCTTTTCTTCTTTCCTCTGTCAGTTCAGGGAAATTCAGGATGATGTTCTTACCGTCATTGTTTGGTGTCAGCCCAAGATCTGAATTCAGGATCGCCTTCTCGATCGCCTTTACCAGTGATGGCTCCCATGGTGCGATCATCAGCGTTCTTGCTTCCGGTACGGTGATATTTGCAAGCTGCTGCATCGGTGTCGGTACACCATAATATTCTACCTTGATCTTATTTAAAATGTTAGGGTTGGCACGTCCTGCACGGATCGTAGCATATTCCCCTTCCAGGTTTTCAACTGTCTTCGTCATTTTCTCTTCGTACTGTGTCAACATATCTTTGTTCCTCCTGTTTATTTATACGTTCACATATGTCCCTGTAAAGCCACCGGTAACGGCCTTTACAATACTGTCTTCACCATTTAAGCCGAATAACATCATCGGCATTTTGTTTTCCATTGCAAGAACTGCAGATGCAAGATCGATAACTCCAAGCTTATTATCAACAATGTCTTTCATCTGCATGCTGTCATATTTCTTTGCATTTGGATTTGTCTTAGGATCACTGTCATATACGCCGTCAATTGCTTTTGCAGATAAGACTACATCTGCCTTTACTTCAACCGCCATAAGAACAGTTGCCATATCTGTTGAGAAATACGGATGTCCGATTCCTCCGGCAAAGAAAACAACTTCTCCCTGCTCCATATATTTTACAGCTTTATCACGGTTGAACAGCTCTGTCATTGTTCCACATGCAAATGGGGTCATGATATGTGATTTGATTCCAAATACACGAAAAGCATCTGCGGTATAGATACAGTTCATAACAGTTGCAAGCATGCCGATTGAATCTGCTTTTACACGATCCATATTTTCTGAGGTTCTGCCACGCCAGAAATTACCACCACCGATTACTACACAAAGCTGGATTCCTTTATCCAGAATCTTCTTCACCTGTCCGGCAACATCATATACAGTCTTTTCATCAAAGCCCTGCTTTTTTTCTCCGGCAAGTGCTTCTCCACTAAGTTTCAATAACACTCTGTTCATTTCCATAATTGTAACCTCTTATGTTTTCTCAAAATTTTTCTATCCTAGTATAGCACAATATAACTATATTTCAAACAGGAAGTTGGAAAGATTTTATTCAAATTATCGTAGCTCCGGATCTGTTCTCCATAACAAAAAGAACACCACAAAATCTGACTGGTTTCATGATGTTCTTTCGTTTCTGATATGTTTCTATATACTATTTATTAACAATTGAATCCGGATCATCTTCTACTGTAAACGTATCCAGATCGATCTGGTTATAATATCCTGTATCGTTGATGATATTTGCACTGATATTTTTAACTGTCTGGGATGGAACATAATCATAATCGTTAAACAGATATCTGTGAAGAACAACTACATTGTTCTCCAGATCTCCTGCTACAACCAGACTTCCCTTGCTTCCAAGTGTCGGTGTTGACCATGTAAATGGGAAACCGGTTGAAGATTTCAGTTTGTAATTGAAGCAGTTCGTTGCAAGATCCATGATCTCTTTCTTTGTAAGGCTGGAGCTGATATCATCTACAACTGCATTCAGACAGTCATTTAACTTGGAGATTCCGGCACTCTTTGCCTTTTCGATCATAAGGCTGATAACCTTTCTCTGTCTCCATGCTCTTGTGATATCTCCCTGGTCTGTACTTCGGATTCTTGCATATGCGGTAGCCTGAACACCATCGAGATGTACAACACCTGTCTCATATACATAAGAAGACTGGATGCCATTAACTCTCTGCTGTTCATCGATACACTGATTCAGCTTGTCAAGCTCGCTGGACTTCAATTCGATATCAAGGCCACCAAGTGCATCAATTGCTTCTGTAAGTGCCTTGAAATTTACAGTTACATAAGCTGTGATATTCAGGTCAAGATTCTTATTTAATGTATTGATTGCTTCCTTGGCACCGCCATATGCATATGCATGTGTTACTTTTTCATAACTCTGTGAGTCATTGGCAAGCTCTAAATACGTATCACGATATACGGAAGACATCTTGACTTCCTGTGTGTCATTATTGATGCTTACAATAATGATCGCATCAGAACGTGCTCCGTTCTCTACCATATCAATATCTCGGCTGTCAACACCAAACAATGCAATCGTCGTATATCCGGTCATCTTCTTTACTGTTTCTTCTGACAGGTCATCATTGGCCTTTACACCCTCTAACTTCTCGTAGTGCATCTTGCCAAGGGCAGAATTGATATAAGCATTTACAAATAATACAACTCCAAGGATGATCACAAGTACTTCTACGATCAATGCAATAATCCATGGTTTGTTTCTGCTTTTCTTCTTTCTCTTTTTTCTACCATTTCCGGAAGCGCTTCTTCTTACCGGTTCTCTGGCCGGTGATTTCTCGTAATGAACATCATCTGTATCATTATAATCGTCAAAATCTTCATCGCTAAAAATATTATCGCTCATTTTTATTCTCCTATGCATTTGTACATCTGATCTGTCACATCAAATCAGTTACTGTCAATTATTTACGAATAAACAAAGTGTATTCTACTACAAACATATTTCAAATTCAACCTGTTCATAAAAATATAACATTTACACTATAAATTTAAAATAAACTTCTCGATCACCGGAACCAGACCATCTTCATCATTAGTAAGTGTGATATAATCCGCATGATCTTTTACGATCTGCTGTGCATTTCCCATTGCCACTCCGACTCCCGCATACTCTATCATGGTCAAGTCGTTAAATCCATCTCCGCATGCGATCAGATCCTTGACATCCATATCCAGATATTTCAAAAGCTTTTCAAGCGAAGTTGCCTTATGGACGTTCTTCGGCATGATCTCTACAAAGAACGGTTCGGAACGAAAAACTGTAACTTTATCTCCATATAGTGCATTTAATTCCTGTTCCACCTGTTCTGCAACAGTACTTTCCGCCGTCAGAAGACATTTGTTCAGCGGAAAATCAATATACTCTTTGAAATTGTCCACCTGATGTATCTCCATAAAATTCAATCTTGCTTCAAGACTCATATATTCGTCGATCGGCGTACCTGTGATAACTGTATCTCCTTCATAAGTAACCATTCCAATCTTCTTTTTCACACAATAATCATAGATTCTCCGTGCAATATCATTATCGACACATGCCTGATATACCACTTCTCCTGTCTTATAATCAACGATTCTTCCACCATTAAATGCAAGTACATAGCCTTCATATTTATCAAGCTTCAATGTATCAGCTATCTTTCTGATCCCGGGAAGCGGTCTGCCTGAAGCAATTGCTACTACATGTCCCTTCTTCTGTATCTCGATGATCTTATCAAGTGTCGGCTGTGTCACTTCTTTTTTTGAATTTGTAAGTGTGCCATCAATATCTAATGCAATAATCTTCTTCATCATTTTTCTCCATTATGTGTAATCAAATTGATAATATATATTAGATTTGCAGCTTTGTCCAGTAGTTTGCCGAAAAAAAAAGAATCTCATACCGTAATTTTCTTTTCTTGTAAACTACCGCGTGATTGTATTATAATAACCAATCATAAATGCATCTTTTTTATTAAAATTGTGAGGAAATACTATGAATTACGAGCTTTTTGTTAATCAGAAAAAAATATCAGCCGGTACAAAAGACGCTGTTACGGAATATATAAAACGACTTTCCCCTTTCTGTAAGGTCACCGTCATTCCATGCAAAAAAACTCCGAAGCCTGTTCAGGATGCGTATAACATCCAGCTTCTTCCCGATAAGGCAGGCACTCAGACCATATCCTCCGAACAGTTTGCATCCAAGATCAACCGGATGAATGTAAACGGGTACTCTCACATCTGTTATTATATCGGTTTTCCGGCATCAGATGCTTATAATGAAAGCTTCTTTATTTCCAGTATGTCCATGTCCGATGAAGTAACTCTTATCGCATTTACAGAACAGTTATATCGTGCTTATACGATCAACAACCATATTACATATCACAAATAATCTGAAGCTGATCAAGCAACATGACACGCATTAACTGATGTGGAAATGTCATATTTGAATAACTAAGCTTAAAATCTGCCTTTCGAATCAGTTCATCTGACATCCCAAGTGAGCCTCCGATCAGAAATGTAACTGTCGTAATCCCTCTGTCTTCTGCCTGCCGTATCTTTTCTCTTAATAACTCTGTTGTACACTTCTTTCCATTAATGCACAACGTTATCACATATTCTGATTTTCCAATACTTTCCATGCATTTGTGGCTCTCTGTATCAACAATTTTCTTTTTTATCGTATCTGATGCATTTTGTGGTATTTTCTCATCTTCATGCTGTATGATCACAAGTTCATGTTTTCTGCCGATCTGTCTTTTATATGCATCGATCATATCAGTGTAATACGTCTCTTTTATTCTACCCACACACACTATTTTAAATGTCATTTCTGCTCCAATTTAATCTGTTCAAATAATTTATTCTCTGCTTCATCTGCCTTATGTGTAAACATACTTACAATAACCGTAACTGCCAGACTGATGATAAATGCTGCAACCCCGCTTCCTAGCTCTGTTGCATTTGCAAGTGTCTGATTCTCAAGGAGAGGAATAAATCTCCAGATCGTACAGACAGCAAGACCTGTAAAAAAACCCGAAATGATTCCTGCCTTACTGGTCTCTCTCCACAAAATCGGCAGTATACAGACTGCTGCTATCGCAGCTGAATAATCCCATGCAATATATAATATTTCCCGGTAATTATTCTGAATAATTATCGACATTACAGCAATAAATCCTGTAAAAAACAAAGCAGCCATCAAATCAATCCCGGTTATCAGAGTTTTTGACCGGATCTTTTTCTCGTATCCAACCATACCAAATAACAGATCAAACATCATTGTATAAATGCGTTCCAACAGACAGATCACGGCACATAAGAACAGTCCACCGGCTATATATCGGAAAAACAACGGATACTCCTCTTTATAACATAATGACGTAATATAGATATCAAGCAGTTTTCCCATTTCAATATCTTCACTGGCTTTTAACGGATACATGCTGACAACATTTAACAACGCCCATACACTAAGAATCACAACAGCTATACCTGTATATATTATGGAAAGAACACGTCCGCGATCCAGACTGCGTACATCTCTTGCTTCCATTGCTCCATGGAACAAAAATGGTAATCCCAGACACCCAAGTCCCATTCCAAGCATGGATATAATATGAGGAACCCCTATACCTCTTCCATCATAATACAAAATATTGAGATATGTACTTGTTCCACCCGACAAATGAACTTTACCGTAAGTATCCAGTATCTCAGCCGGCGTATTCACCGCAAACAGCCATATGACAAGTACAAGAAACATCACCACCATCAATGTATATATAATATTTCTTACAGTACTTCTTATCCTGCGACTTATAAAACACATAGAACATGCGCAAAATAATGAAACCACACATACAACCACGATCATATGTTGGTTTGTCGCACCGCTAAGATATTTTCCAATATAACTGAGAAGACCCATTGTGATCATTCCGGTCAGAATCAGCCAAACACACATGAACATCTCTTTTATAATAAAAGAAGAATATCTGGCGTACAGGAAATCACCCATATCAGAAATTTCTTTTCCTGAAATATCCCGATAAGAACGTAACCTTTTTACAAGAAAAAGGCAGGCAAAGGTTATCCCTGCAAACAGTCCTATATGAATAAAACAAACCCCTGCTCCATTTACAGCAATAACCGGTGGTAATAAGATTAACGCCCATAGCAGAACCTCGGCCATTGAATTATTTCCGGCAAGCTGCATTCCATTTAGATCATCCTGCTTTTTTCGTATCATTTTTTCTCTCCCAAATTTATATTCATTCCATTCAACTTTATCATAAACACAGTTTTTCCTTCCGCCTTATGTTCTCACCATGTTCTCTGTGCTGTCAAGACCATATTATATATTTTTTCCAGAATTCTTTTTAAAATATATGTAATATTCCAAAT
>ENA-OYWJ01000307-OYWJ01000307.1-human-gut-metagenome-genome-assembly--contig:-NODE-307-length-25365-cov-9.828329_pt1 | contig 25365 bp, 29 predicted proteins | sample MGYA00244169_ERZ653395 | MGnify/ENA primary metagenome ERZ653395 (study PRJEB26926, sample SAMN06165120) | human gut metagenome | biome: ENVO:00009003; feature: ENVO:2100002; material: ENVO:00002003...
GGGATTTTTTGCCTATATTATGGGTTTCAGGGGGAGGGGGAACACTTAGGGGTACTTTTGAGGGGGATATTAGCGATGGCGTAGAAACGCCAACGCACAAGGAGGCTACTCCAGACGAATGATACCTCTGACGAGTGCGATAGCATGGAGCTGCGACTTGTCGAGTTCGAATGGAGGGTAATTCTCGTTGTCAGAAACAATAAGGATACTATTATTGTTTTGACTTGGTAAGACTCGTTTGATGAGTGGTCCTTGATCTGTGTCGAGGACATAGGTTTTATTCCATTGGAAGAAGATATCGCTCATGGATATCTTTTGGCATGCAACGAGATCGCCAGAATAGTATGTAGGCTGCATAGAGTCGCCTTTGACTCTGATAAGGAAGTCGGCACCTTTGAAGTCGGGTATGATATAGTGCTCACATTCGTACTCCATCACGGATATATCGGATGTGAATGCGCCTGCCATTGCGCTGGCAGGTATGAGTGGTATTCCTTCAGTGCATCCTTCTGGTAATTTATGGATATGAGAAGAATAATCGCAGTTTTTCTCTATATGTCTCTGAATTTCTTCATTTTTCTCTACTCCTATTCCCTTTTTCTCGTCACAAGACGTATCGTTGACACTTGGAATGCTCGCTTTGAGCATCTCTCCTTCTCCTGTTAGGAGCCATTCTGCAGAGTATGCGGGATAATTTTCAACTATTTTTTCAAGCCATTTTGCTTGAATATCTGTACCATTAGCAATGGCACGAGATAAAACACCTTTACTCGCGCCAATTGATCGTTCGAAAGCACCGATAGTTATCCCCTCGTTAGAGGCGATTTGCTGTATTTTAGATAAAATGTTATTCATAAAGTGAAAATTATCCCTGTTTTATTTGGGAGGTTGAAAATTATTCCTTATCTTTGCACATGTTTAAGATAAACACCGCGCCAAATATACTTAAAAAGCGTGAGCTGGGCAAATTTATGAACTTAAAAAACAATAACGATGGAAAATGTAGAATTAGCCTTTAATGGCCTTGGCAGGACAAAGAAAGTGGAGTTTATCTCCAAGAATATCGAGCTTGCTTCGTCAAGAGCAGTTGCAGACTATGTGAAGGGATACCTCTTCGACGTGCTCATGGATGTGGGCGATGATGAGTATATAGCGACTTACCTTCGAAACAAGGGTTATAATGTAGAGAAGATATAGGGTGTGAATCTTATTGATAAGGAGGATGAATTAGTGGCGCAGCGGCAAATATGCCGCTGAAATGAAAAAAGAATGTTTAGGCAGACAAAATTATTAAGTATTAGGTAGGATTGTTATGTTCAAAAGGGTGATTGGGTATTAGGTTTGTCAAGGTAGAAGATTGATGGATAACACAGCGAGCCGGGCAACGCTCCCGGCAATTTGGAGCGTAGCTGGAATGCTGTTGGCAGGAGTGATGAGCGAAAGGAACTAAAAGCCTCGGATAAGCTCTCTACACGATAACTGCATAGCAATGCTCGAGAAGAAAGGCGGTTCGATTCCGCTTGCCTCCACAAAGTAAAAAAAGTAATGTTATAATATTGTTAGAATATGAAAAGAGCAATAGACGTAAGCACGAAGGTACGCGAAGGAATCCGCAAGACCTTCAAGGTGTCGGACCAAGCCATTTGGCTTGCTCTCACCTATGACCCAAAGCGAGGTATGAGCGACAAGGCAAAGCGCATTCGTCAATACGCCAAGATTAACGGTGGTGTAGAGATTGTGGTAGCCGAGAAGGATGACACCTTGCTTTTCGACCACGAGGGAAGCTTCAGGCAATATTTCGCCAACGGAGCAGCGCTGCTGTTCGACAAGAAGACTGGTGGTGCCACCGTCTACTACAGAGGTAAGAAAATGGTATCTGTGGATAACGTCTTGGTTAGCGAGATGTCAACCTTGCAGCATGTTGCCTCGGTGTGGGATAACCAGGCAGCCGAGCACATGCAGGAGTTAGGCATGCGTGAACTCTGGGTGCGTAATTTTAATGTAGGACGAAGTAAAGCTTAAGATAATGGACATCACTTGGTATCTGATTATTGGTATCGTATGCCTGACAATGGGCATCTGGATGGGTAGAAACTGGGATAATTTAACCAGTGAAGAATAGTTATAAAGGTTGAAAAGCCTTCTTACTGATTAATAATTTAAAAGAAATGGAATATTACGGCAATACCCTTTGCATATCTGCTCCAGAGCTATATGAGAGTGGGATAATGACCCAGTCGAATTATAAGGCTATGGCAGCAAGAAACCGCATTAATGTGGTGCGTCGAGGCGGTGGCGCAAGCGGCTGCACGGCACTTATTGCCGTAGATAGCTTGCCTACCAAATACCGCAAGGCTGTGGAGATAGAATTTCCCGGTGGTCCAGAAGTAAGGTTGCGAGGCTGGATTACTTCGAACTATGAGGTGGACCAACATGCGATGTGTTTTTTTCAGAGTCGCCAGCAAACAGGCTTGGATCTATCGGCAGAGAAGATTCAAGAGTATGTAGTGAATGCTTCTGTGCTGAACACCTGTATAAAGCTTTATGAACGAGCTTCGGCTTATCGCAAATTGATGGGTGAGCGCTATGACTGGGAAATGATGGCAAGCACGATTAAGGTATTGAAGGACACATATCATCATACTTTACCCGAATCGACATTGAGATTTAGGAAGAAGGTGAATGAGTATAAGGCAGGTGGTTATGGCGTTCTTATTAGCGGTAAGTTTGGCAATCAGAACACCAGAAAGGTGGACGTGAAGACCGAGAAACTTGTGTTGGGTTTACAATGTTTGCCAAACAAGCCATTTAACTCGCAAGTTAAAGATTTGTATGATGCATTTGTTACAGGCGAACTTGATGTGTATGATGTACAGACAGGAGAGCTGTTTGATCCAGACGAGTTTTGCGATAAGGAAGGTAATCCGAAGAGCTTGAGCGAGACGACGATTAGGAATATTCTGAACAAGCCGAAGAATAGACTTATATGGGATAAGAGTCAATTGAGTTGGAGTGCATTTATGCATGAGAGTATGCCTCATATGCATCGACATTCGGGCGAGTATTCTCTAAGTCAGATTACGATGGACGATGTGGACTTGACTCGCAAACTGAAGGATACGAAGTTGAGGGTGAAAGCCTACTATGCTTATGACTCTGTGAGCCAGTGTGTGATAGGTGCAAGCTACTCGAGAGATAAGGATCAGAACCTGGTGAAGGAATGCTTTAGAGATATGTTTAGGTTGATAGCTAAGCATGGTTGGGGTATTCCTGCAGGAATAGAAGTAGAGAATCACTTGATGTCGGAATATAAGTATACATTACTTCAAGAAGGAACTGTATTTAGTCATGTGCGCTTTTGTGCGCCTCTTAACTCTCAAGAGAAACAAGCAGAGAATATCAATGGTGCGAAGAAACGGCGTATTATCCACAGGAACCATGTAGGAATTGGAAGATTCTATGGTAAGTGGAAATACAGAGTGGAATCGAAGAAGATAAGCGATGCTGGCAATGATACTTGGGAAGAGAAGCAGTATTTCAGTTTTGAAGAGTTGGTGGCCGATGACCGACGTGACAACTGGGAATGGAACCATACGCTACACCCTAACCAGAAGAAATATCCGAATATGACGCGATGGGATGTTTTGATGGAGAATATCAATCCAAATTTGCGTGCTTTTGATTCTATTACGCTGGCTCGCTATATTGGTGAGAAGGTTGAGACCTCCGTAAGGCGTAATTCTACAGTTAGGGTGGCATATGAAGACTGGTGGCTGAGCCATCCGAGCGTGTTGGAGAAGTTAGCTCCTAATAATTATAAGGTTACGGCTTATTATTTGCCAGACGATGACGGTAAACCTCAGAAAGTGTATATATTCCAAGGAGACAGATATATCGACACTGTAGAACGTGTGGAGACTTACAACCGAGTGATGGCAGAACAGACAGATGAAGATAAGAAGAAATTCTATCATCAGCAGAAGAAGGTGAGAGAATTTATGGCTTATACGGAAGATAATATGATTCCGAAGATAGGCGTGCAGGACGCACTGCCAGATGTGGATATTAGCGATGGCGTAGTAACGCCAACGCACAAGAATGGCGATGGCGTAGAAATGCCAACACACAAGAATGGCGATGGCATAGAAACGCCAACTCGCAAGGAGATTGCCGACGATGAAATGTACGACTTTGGAATGGATGATGATGCCTTGGCCTTAGCAATGGCTTTTGATCAAGCCTAATGTCGCTATAACGATTTTAGAATAGACTTATAACAAACTTATAACACTAACGAATATGATAACAACAGAGCAAAAGAGAAAGATCTTAGCAGCGATTAGTCAGAATCGCGCCAATTACCCATCCGACGCCAAGCATGCAACGTCGCTTGGCATGTCGACTTCGGTATATAGCATGTTGAAACAGGGAGCTATGGAGAAGGCCCTATCGGATGCAAACTGGGTTCGTATAGCTCGACGCTTGGGTGTGAATCTTCGCCACGAGATAGAATGGAAGGCTGCTAAGACATTCACCTTCCAGTTTATTCAAAAGCAGTTGGAACTTGCTCAGCTATCCTCCTTGAGTATGATACTCTGCGACGAGCCGAATATAGGCAAGACCTATTCGGCTAAGTATTACATAGGCTGCCATGAGAATGCGATATATATAGACTGTTCACAGGTAAAAACTAAGCGCAGATTGATACGCAAGATAGCGACAGAGTTTGGTACTGATAGTAAAGGTACGTATAGCGATGTGTATGAAGACCTTGTTTATTATCTTAGAACTTTGGATAATCCTCTGATTATACTTGACGAGGCAGGCGATTTGCAGTATGAGGCTTTTTTGGAGTTGAAAGCTTTGTGGAATGCTACGGAGCATTGCTGCGGATGGTATATGATGGGAGCAGACGGCTTGAAGGAGAAAATAAATCGTAGCATAGATTGCAAGAAAGTTGGTTATACAGAGATGTTGAGTCGCTACGGAGGTCGATTTTCGAAGGTGACCCCAGACGATGGCAAGGAACGTGAAGCCTTCTTGATGCGTCAAGCTGTAATAGTAGCCAAGGTCAATGCTCCAGCAGAGGCAGATGTTTCAGATATTGTAAGGCGCACGAATGGTGGTCTTAGGCGCGTGTATACCGAGATTGAGAAGTTGAAGATTGCAGCAGAAGGCGTAACCGAAGCTTCAAAGGAGGCTGATCATGGTTAAGCGTGCTTATAGTCCGCGCGAGATATTAAAGATGACTTATAAGCCGATACCCTGGGAGGGCGAATGGTCACGTTGCTTCGGTCAACCCGATATGTATGACACCTGGTTTATATCTGGTCCGTCGGCAGGTGGTAAGAGCTCGTTTGTTATGCAGCTTACAAAGAAGCTATGTGAATATGGTGTGGTGCTGTACTGTTCTTATGAAGAGAAAGTAAGCATGAGCTTTAAGGAACGTATAGCTCGGTACCATATGGAAGAAGAGCAAGGGCGGTTTAGAGTTTGCGTGGATTCGGACATTGAGAACCTGAAGAAGATGCTAAAGCAACGTAAAGGTCCAAGGTTTATAATTGTAGACTCCTTCCAGTATTCTCATTGGGAATATAGAGAAGTAGAAGCTTTGGTTGAGGAGTTTCCGAAGAAGAGCTTTATCTTCATTTCTCAAGAGGCGAAGAGCCAACCTTTGGGTAAACCTGCTGTGAGGCTCAAATATATGGCAGGTGTAAAAGTAAGAGTTGTAGGCTACGAGGCTATATGTCAAGGTCGCTTTATAGGCGAAGCCGGTGCGACTTTTAGAGTTTGGGAAGATGGCTTGATACAAGCGAGTAATAATTTATAATATAGTAAGTATATGGATGAATTGATAGAAGATATTGTTGCTTATGCCGAGAAGAAGATACGTGGGTATAGCTATTCAGAGCAGTCGACGCTTTATGATGAACTCGGAGGCAAATTCGACGAAATGAGTGCCGAAGCTCTGAAGAATGATTATTATTATGGTTCAGACGATTATGAACATGATGTATAATATAATTGAAATAGACGATATGAAAAAGATAATAAAAGTGATTAGTATATGGCTAAAGAATACACGAGCAGAGTTTCTACGACGCCAGGTGTTGAAACATACGAAGGAGGTGAAACGAGAAGCTACGCATCGATTGCAAATCAGGGAGTTTGACGGCGGTTTGTATCTGTGTATAGATGATATACCGTTGCTGAAGGAGATTGAGGTGAGAGAGGCGTTGCCTAATGCTTTACTTGCAGCTCGTCGACACTATAAAGAATATAAGCAGAGTGTATGGAGCGATGGCGTAGTAACGCCTGTGCACGAGGAGATTGATGAGAACTGCTGAGCGACGGCAAATATGCCGTCGAAGTGAACAAATAATGATGATGATGATAGAATGAGGTTGGTTAGTGAATGAATAATAGATAAGATTATGGCACAAGAAGTGACGAACTTTGCTAGGTTTTACGGTATCCTGAAGAAGAGCTACAGTTTTGCTACTAAGGAGTTGGGCGAAGAATTCAAGGAAGGTTTGGTGAGCCAGTTTACTAATGGTCGGACGACTTCGCTTAGAGATATGAGCCGTAAGGAATATGTGGAGATGTGTGATAAGTTAGAGGGTAAAACTGAAAAATTGCTACGCACAGCTCGAGACGAACAACGAATATTTCGTAGTAGATGTTTAAACTTGATGCAGCGCTTGGGTATGGACACAACAGATTGGGCACGAGTCAACGCTTTTTGCCAACATCCACGGATTGCGGGTAAAGAGTTTGCTGCTCTTGGTATAGAAGAGCTGCAGCAGCTAAGTGTAAAATTGAGAGCTATATCAAGGAAAGGTGGTTTGAATGCCACGGATAGAGTGAAGTCTAAAAATACAAATCATATTAAATTAAAAATTATTGATAATGGAACAGAAAATGAAGAATCAGAAGAAGGAACAGCCAGCACATGCAGGCTCCCCAGTTGACATTAGTCAGCTCACAGATGCTCAAAAAGCAGAGCTGCTGGCACAGTTGAATGCAGAGGCAAAGAATGACCGCATCAGCAAGCGTGACGCTTATGAAGGTTTGCGTGGCGAGTTTATGCATAAGGCAGAAGAGTCGCTTATGCGAGTAACCTCCGACGTGAAGGGCTTCAAGGTGTGGTTGGAGCAAGAAGTTGGCGCATTTGTGAAGTTAATGCGAGATTACGGTCAAGTGAAGACTGAGGATCAGAAGAACTTCACAATTACAGATGGCGACTTTCGTTTGCAGATTAGCTGCAATAGAGTTAAGGGATTTGATGAGCGTGCAGACTTAGCGGCAGAGCGCCTGGTGAGCTATCTGAAGAACTATATGGAGCAGAGCGAGAAAGGAATTGATGATCCTATGTATCAACTGGCGATGACTTTATTGGAACGCAACCAGGCAGGCGACCTTGACTATAAGAGCATTAGTAAGCTCTATGAGTTGGAAGATAAATTCAACGATGCAGAGTATGCTGATATTATGCTGCTTTTCAAGGAGTCGAATGTGGTACAGAAGAATGCAACGAATTACTACTTCTGGAAGCGTAATAAGGAGACAGGCGTATGGAGTCGTATAGAGCCAAGTTTTTGCCGTCTGTGATATAGATATTTAGTTGTTATAATGTTTTAAGTTGAAAGAAAGGAACAGCCCTCTATGAGGAATGTAAAAGGGAGAAAGACGCGCGGATTGAGTTATCAGAAGCGAGTGACGGAAATCAACCGTATTTACGATCATTATGCAAAGTTAGGAGTACCAAATAGGGAGATTTGGCGTCGCTACGTGTATCCTGCATACGCTATCTCGGAACGTCAGTTTTACAATATCTTGAATGCGAGTGCAGATCCTCGTAACGAGATTTCCGTTGACGAGGAGCTGTTCCTGGATTTCTCAAGCAAGGACTGTTATGGTGGCAAGAGAGAAAGAACTGAAGACAGTATTAATGCGAATACTGAGGGATATTCGGGTGGGCATTGGCGATGAGTTTGATAAGAACTTTGAACGTCAGAGTTTTTTTACTCAAGCTTGGTCTCGTAGGCGGAGTCCTATTCGTCCAGGTGGTCATCTGTTAGTAGATTCTGGTGCGCTAAGAAGAAGTGTGAGTAGTAGGAGTGATGGTAATAGTGTCACGTTCTATAGCGACCTTCCTTATGCTTCGATTCATAATGATGGTGGTAATATAAAGGTGACGGCAAGAATGAAGCGATATTTTTGGGCACGATATTATGAAGCTCAAGGCGGTTTTGGCAGGAAGAGAAATGGCGAGCTTCGCAATAATAAAAAGAATCGCCAGCTTGGAAGTGAGGCGGAGTTTTGGAAGGCTCTGGCTCTGATGAAGGAAGGAAAAGTGATAAAAATACCGAAGCGTCAGTTTATCGGGATGAGCCCAGAGGTAGAACGTGAGGTAAGGGAAATCATAGAAGATAACCTTACTGATTATTTTGAGCGTATGGATTTAAAAAAATAAAAGATATGGACCCAAGAGAAAAATTGTATAATGATATTAAGGCTGCAATAGAAGAAAGAGTTGGTGAGATTCAGCATATCGACTTATGGAATGAGAATGTAGCTTTTGTAGATGAGGATAGTGAATGGTTGCGTCCTGCAGTATTTGTTGAGTTTGGTACGATTAGCTGGGAGCCAATGAAACACACAGACTATGGTAAGTATATGCGAGGTAGCGGTATCATAAAGCTGCATTTGGTGACAGACTGGAATGATGAAGCTTATCATGCTTCATTTGAGCTTGGTGAATCTATTTGGGAGGCTTTGTCTGCGATTGAGTCGTGTTCGGATTACCAAGTAAGTTATCCTTTTGCTACGGATACGAACCACAGCCATATGGAGTTGTTAGAGAATATAGATACCTTTAAAGTAAAATACCTAAAAGTGTGGTAGGTTGTTGTATAAAAAAATAGGGTTGCACCATGGTTGGCGCAACCCTATTTTTTTTGAGAGTAATTATTTTGCTTATTTTCTTGCGGGTTTAAAAAGTTTGTTGTATATTTGCAGCGGAAAGAGTAGTTTTTAGAGCGATCTCGGATTGTAGCTCCGAGTAGTTGCTTTAAAATTTACTCTTTTCTTATTCCTGTCTTTATTTTATCGCTATCAGAAATGCTATGGAGAACAAATTCACCAATTTCATATTCTCTAACGATAATCCAGGATAATTCTCCTAAGACGTTTGTTTCAAACAAATGTGACTGTTTTATGCCTGGTTTCATCTTGAAGTTATCGATAAATCCTATGTATTTAGCCTCCCGGAATACTTTGGCGATATGTTTTAGAATACTATTCTTTGCGGCATAATCTTTGTGCGGCTGATTTGTCCATTCCCTAATAGAACCACCAGTAACGAGTACTTCGTGATTAAAGTCAGGGTTAGAGATTGTTGTGCCCTGTAACTTCTTAACCTCTGGTGATTTTTTAGTAGCTTTGGCACTATTATCTCTATTTCTGTCTTCGCTACACTTTCTGATCATTATGCAACCTTGACAAAGCTGATAGTCGGGCACAAACCCAAGTTTCATTTTTCCCTTCGCCACATCGCAGTCATTGCACCGCCTGATGGTGTAAGGGTTGTAGTCGGGCATGATTTTGCCCTGCTTTCCACTGTTGAAACGGAAGATGTTGTATTTTTGTCCGTTCATGGCTTTCTCTCCCCTGTTCATAGCTTCGCTGTGTTCGGTTATAGGATACTTCTGTTTACGTACTTGTACAACATTGCATCGGCAGTTCCACCCGTTAGGTGGATAGTATGTATCCCAGAAGGAATCGCTTGGAGGGAGCGTTACCCCATCGAGAGCAGCATGTTCTGGACGTACCTTGCCATCCTTGGCGGTACGGTACTGCAAGTAGTACTGATCGCCATCCTCTCTGAACTGCTCCCACTTTGCAGCCATGGTGGCAGAAGCCTGTACGAAGTTGTATTCTGCATGCAGATAGTTGGCGTTGTAGGTGTCGTTGATCTTCTGAACGTCATTCAAAAAGCGTTCGAACGTCTTTTTATTACCATTCTCATCGAGCATGGAAGGAAAAGCCTCGTTGAGCTCGTGGAATGTCTTGATACCAGAGAAGATGTAGTTGGAACGAGTAAGACGCTCGCGCATCTTGTCGCTCATCTCTACTTTCTGAAAACCAGCGTCAAGGATACCCGCATGGGTGGTGATGAATTCCTGCGCCTCGTCGCTTGCCAGGATATTGATGTCGAGCTGCGCTCCCTTCTGGCGGAAGAGACCCTTCATCATCTTATTGAACTTGCCAGTGAGTTTCGATTTAATCTCCTGCCACTGCTTATCGCCCATGAGCAGAATGGCATCGGGTACGTCCATGCCCTTCGTTATCTCCTTGAATCTCGAGTGTAGCCCCTTATAATCTTCGGGGCTTAATCGAAAAAATTCTTTTGCTCTTTGGAATCGTTATTGTTTGTAGCTTCGCTTCCGAAGAGTGACGGCTGTTGTATACGATTTCCAACAGGAATATTGTACTTGTCAGCGAAATACTTGCCATCGACCTCGTATCTATCAGAAATCATCTTTTCGTACTCCATCTGCTGTTCAGGCGTATAGTTTACACTCTCGTCCCATGCAAAATGGAATCCCTGGAGTGGGAATCCATGTTGTATCATTCGTGGGAAGAGTTGATTGTTTACTGTGTTGGCGAGCAGTTTTGCATCGCTTTCTACGAGGTTTTCGAAAACTTTGAGGTGTGTTTGACTTTGGGAGAGGCTGCTACCGTCTTCGATAGTCATGGTTTGTCCGATGATGAGTTTAGATATCTCGCTATTGGCTCTATCAACTCGTTTGTCGTAGACATTGTAGGCATCGCTCTTGGCACTCTCTACGATTTGTAGGTCGGTGCCCGTTGGTAATACAGCATATCCTGCCATTCCCATTCGCTCCATCATGTCGCTAATACGATCTATCTCTTTCTGATCTCTTGAGCTAGTGGTGGCAGTTCTTAGAGGCATGCCGAAGATTTCGCTAAATACATCCCATGCTGCAAGTACGTTTTTCTTAGGAATGCAATGTAGTGAGGCTTTGAGGAAGAGTCCGAGGTCGTCAGGTCTGCCTACCTCAATAAGGTTGCCTTGCCATTGAGGCTCGTGGTAGTCGATACCAGTAGTCCAATCTTGTCCAAGGTCTGTGATGACTCGGTGGTGTTCTGGAATGACATACTTTCTGTCTATGAGTTGTACACCATTATATGATAGACATCCATCTCCATCTGTTCCGAGGTCTCCAAGTTCGATTAGTGAATGCCCCCAATATGGAGTTGTGAGAACCAATCGGCAGAATTCGTCAAACCACTCCTGTTGTAATATATGTTTAAGAGAGCTATTTGGAGTTCCATTCTTATCTTCTATTTTGAATGAACGAGCCATGACGAATCCTCTTCGCTGGTCGATACATCCAGAGAGGTGTGCGTCGATTTCTGTGTCGCGATAGATATCATATAAAGCCTGTCGGTTAGGGCTTTCGATGCTGATGGCAAGTTGCCATGCTCTGCGCCACTTTTGGATATCACCTTTAGTGAGAGCCTCTGTGGTGCGTTGAAGTTTGGCAAGAATGCTTTCTACCTGACGACGGTTGTTCTTACCGACAAGTTCGATATCTTGGAATTTAGTGTGCCATAATTGCGGTTTTCCGAGTAGTGCTCTGAAAGCATCTTCCACGCGGTCTTTCGCTCTATCTATGTTTAGTCGTGCCATATTTTCTTTAATGTTTTATGTTTTAATGCTTATTTGGGTGTGTGTGCTGTGATGAGCAGCAGCAAATATGCTGCTGAAATGAAAAAATATAAGGCTATGAGAGCTGCAGGCTTTACCAGGTGTGGCGGTCGGGACCGTTGCCATATGCGAGTACGCCACCTTGAGATTGTTCGTTGCCTATTTCGTCAGTGAGAATAGGTAAGTCAGGAACTATTTTGCCAGCTTGAACCCCCTCGAGCCATTTTATAGCTCTTTCGTATCTCTCTTGCCTGGTTTCGTAGCCCATTCGGTTAGGGAGTGATGCCGTCATATTATATAGAGCGATATCTGCTGTATACATAACGATTTGTCTGTTTCGCAGATTTCCCTCCATGGCAAAGATTTTTTCGGTGTCGTATTTAGGTCGCAGATATCCGGCAACTTCCTCTTGCGCTTCTGCGATGGCGTTATCTATATTATCCTGACTAGCGCCTGTAATGGCCTTGAGTGAAGCTTCACTGCTGACGACCTTGAAGTCTTCTTTTGTTATAAAATTCATATTACCATGTATTTTTAGATTTCATTCTGTTTACTATTCGAGGTACGAAGTTTGCTATTCGTCCTTGTTTCTGAAGGGTATATATGGCTCCTTCGTCGGCATCAGGCGCATCGTCGTGTGCACGGCTTCCATGTTCTAGAGACAGTGTTTGGTCGATACCTACCTGCATATCTTCAGATTCCTTGAGGGCTTCGTTGTAGAAAACGACGCCTCTCTCCCATAGAGGAGCTATAGATTCGATACGCTGCAGTTTGTCTGGCTTCTTTCTATTATCGGCAGTAATGGGCAGTTGGTAGCCTCGCAGGTCGCCTTCAGCAGCAAATTCATCGAGCGCAGTATCCTGCATGAGGTTTGCTTCCATGAGGAACTGAATGCTGGCACCCTCTTCCAAGCTTCGTTCGTAGAGATTATAGAGCCATCTTACCATGGCACCAGTGGTATCCTGACGCACGAAGCAGTCTATGAGGTGGAGTTCCTTACCAATACTTCCCCAAAGACGGCATGCCTTGTAGTCGTTCTCGGTAGTGGACTTCCACGACGGGTCGGTATAACAGACGAGTGCATCATACTTCGAGAGTCTGGGCATACGCTTGTACTTGATCCATTCGTGGCGGAAGATAGTTCCATCCTTAATAGGGTTGTGCATCATCTCCTTATTCCAATCGCGGTAGCCAACGAATTCTCGATAAGCGTCCACCTCCTCGCGTGTCCATTTTTCTTGCCATACAGGGTTGCCGTCTTTATCGACAGCATAGATCTTAGACAGGAATACCCCTTTAGTATGAGCAATATTGAATAGTACCGAATTTTTAGCTATTAGATTGCCCACCATAATGAAACGACCACGTCCGACATCAAGTGAGCCGAAGAGTGCCGATTTGACCCACGAAGTGAGTTCTCGAACACGCTTTTCGTTTTTGCATAGCTCATCGTCGTCAAGGTCGTCGATAACGATATAGTCAGGTCGTGCCTCACGATCACGAAGACCACGCGGGCTTTGTCCACGACCACATGCGAGAAACTTGACACCGCATTGTGCCTTGAATTCGCCATCAGTCCAATCTCCGGTAGATGGTTTCTGTTGTCCGAAGTCACGTTTTAATCGGTCATTATATTCAAGTTCTGCCTGTATGTCTCCAAGCAATCTGCATGCAGCCTCTTCGCTCTTGCCGACAATGACCATAAAATTGATGAGTCTTTGTGGCTGGAACATAAGCCATAGCGGTAAGAATACATCGAGATGTGTGCTCTTGGCATGACCTCGTGGCCACATGAATACCGCTTTGAGGTTAGGTGTGGTTTTTACCTTGCGAGCAGCCTGGTTGTGGAATGGAGCATTGTGTATGGTACGTATGACCTTTCCTGTAGTTTTATCCTTGAGCTGTAGAAAATGCGGAAAATAGTATTCGCAGAAAGCTGCATAGTTATTTTGAAGTCGGCGAATGCGCTCCTCTCTCTCCCTCTTGGTTTCTGCAGCCATGATGGAGGTATCTGTAAGAGCTTTGATTTGCTTGCAGTGCTCTTTCCATGCCTCGATTGCTTGTTTTTTTTCTGATAGTGTTGGCATGATATGAAATTAGTATTATTATAAATTGCAGGAGAATCCGTTCTGCATTTTTTCAGAAATGAATAAGTCCTGATAATAGTTGAAAGTCTTGAGTAATTCCGGTGTGATGTTGTGGTCATTCTGTGCTCGGTATTGCATCCATTTAGAGAAAGCCATGAATACCTCAATAGCATCGACCACATTAGCCTTTTTGTCGAGTTTTTCAATGACTGCCGAAAGCTTAGCTAACCGGTCGCCTAATCCAGCTATGAGCTGCGGATCTTCAGAACTGTTGACTTGTGTTATTAAGGTGTCAATGGTGAGGAGCAATTTGTTGACAAGTTCAGGTCGTGTGACACTTATGGCAGCGCGCTGCTCTTTCCATCCTTCGCTATTTACCCATTTTGAGATTGTCTGACGACTTATTTCTACTTGCTCTGCTATCTCTGCCTGTTCTTTGCCTGCCATATAAAGTGTTCTTGCGAGGCTCTTTTTACGTTCTAACTCTGTTTTGTTCATATTGATATATTAATTAGTGATAATGCAAAGGTGAGACAATTTTCGTACAGAATCAAAAATGTATGAAATGGTTGCATAGATGTGTGCAATGATTGCACACTTTTTTGGAGTTGTGATAATTAACCTGTAATATTGCAAGAAAATTCAGGACGACGGTAAATATGCTGTTGAAGTGAATAAATAAGTATAAAGATATGAATTAAAGATGGGTAAACGAGTAAGAATTAGTAACGAGAGTGTGAATTGCTACGGCACACGTATACTGACTAGTGGTATAGATATTAGCCAATATATACGCAATCCTGTACTATTATATATGCACGAACGCGGGAAGGTGATAGGCTATGTGAAAGACATCAAGATAGAAGGTCAGGATGTGACTGGTGAATTGGTGTTTGACGAAGTCTCAGAATTGTCGAAACAATTAAAGAAGCAATGGGAGTTCGGCAGTGTGAAGATGGTTAGTGCCAACTTTCAGATATTGTCGACAAGCGATGATAAACAACTTCTAATAGAAGGTCAGGAACGTCCGACTGTAACAAGATGTAAGCTTGTTGAGGTAAGTGTGGTTGATATAGGCGGTAACGACGATGCAATAGTTCTTAGCCACGAAGGAGAAACTATTTCACTTTCAGGACAGAACTCTATAGATGGAGTTCTCCCTTTAATAAATAATAAAGAACCGATTAAAAAAAAGAAGATGGAATTAAAAGAATTAGCGATTAAGTTGGGTCTAAATGAGACTGCAACGGAAGAAGAGGTAAACTCAAAGATTGTATCTCTGTCAGCGACAGCAAACAAGGTGAATGAACTTGAGGCGCAGGTGAGCACCCTGTTAGCAGAGAAGAAGAATGTAGAGTTAGCTGCTGTTACAACTGCAGTTTCGACGGCAATTAGCGAAAAGCGATTGCCGGCAAATATGAAGGCTCATTTCGTGGAGCTCGGTCAGAAGATTGGCTTGGAGCAGCTGAATGTTACTTTGTCGGCCATGCAGCCACAAGGCAAGATCTCTGCAACATTGCATCGCAGTGAGAATGGGCAGATTGTTTCAGAACCTGCAGATTTCTCGAAGTATGAGAAACTGAGTTGCGTTCCATCCAACCTTATGATGGATTTGCACGATAATCACCGAGATGAGTTCGTGAGACTCTATAAGGCAGAATACGGATTCGAGCCAGAGGCTTAGTGATGCTGGCGTAGAAACACCAACTAAAAGGATAAAAAAAGAAAAAGATGAAAACGAATATGAGAAAGGTTATTTTAGGATTGCTATTTAATTGTATCATGGGTGCAATAATAGCCTGTTTTTTAGGTTTTGACGCTCTTATGGGCGCAGCTGTTGCAAATATGTTGGCTATAGCCGTTGGTCAGTTTGTACCTAAAGGTGTAGCTTGCGACGGTGTTCTTACAGAGGTATGGACAGGAGAGTTGATTAGAGCTCTACGAGCAAACCTCGAAGCGTCATGGTTGAATGGTGTGCCAGACCAGAGTTCGGTGGTGGATAATGACGTTATCCATATGGTGGATGTTGGCGCAGATCCTCAAGTATTAGTTAATAACACGACATATCCAATAGATGTGCAAGAACTTGAAGATGGTGACAAGACATTCTCACTGGATAAATTTCAGACCAAGGTTGTGCCAGTGACCGATGACGAGCTATATGCACGAAGTTATGACAAGATGGCTCGCGTGAAGGAGAGCTGTGCAAATGCTCTTAACGATACGAAGTATGCTAAGGCTGCTCACGCTTTGTGTGCGAAAAAGTCGACAGAAACGACCCCTGTTCTTGTTACTACAGGCGCAGTAGACCCTGTTACAAAGCGTGTCAAACTCTGTTTGCTGGATGTAGTTAATTTGAAGCGAGTGCTAGACAATCTTGGCGTTCCTTCTACACAGCGCAGATTGGTATTGTGCCCAGACCATGTGAACGACCTCTTGGAGTCAGAGCAGAGCTTCCGCGAGATGTATAACATTAATCGCAGTGATGGTACAATAGGCAAACTGTATGGTTTTGAGGTGTATGAGTACGGTGGAAACCCAACTTATAGCAGTACAGGAGAGAAGAATGCGTTGGGTGCAGTGCCAAAGGCTGGCGAGTTCCAGTGTTCATTTGCTTTCTATGTTCCTCGTGTGTTTAAGGCGACCGGTAGCACAAAGATGTATTACAGTGCAGCCGAGACAGATCCTCAGCAGCAACGCAACTTGGTGTCTTATCGCCATTATTTTATCTGTCTGCCTAAAAAGGAGGATGCTGGTGCAGTTATCTATAGCGGATACAAGAATTCGTAACTAAGGGCGATGGTGTAAAAACGCCACCGCACGAGGAAAGGTAGATATAATAAATAGAAAGATTATTTTAAAGTAATATTGCTGTAAGCAAATAAAATATAGATTATCAGGCTATGGCAGAGACTATAATGCAGATTCTGATGTGGGCAGTTCCCAGTGGCGGCATAGGTGCTGCCATAGCCTGGGTAGCAAATCGGAAAACAAGAGCGGTTCAAGATGCTAAGGTTGTGCATGACACTTACAAAGGTATGTACGAAGATGTGAGTCGAGAACTGCTTACAATACAGAGGAAATCAGATGAAAATACAAAGGCTATGGAGGCCCTTAAAGATGAGAATGTTCGTACGCGACGTGCTCTCAATCGTCTTAGTCGAGCTATTGAAGCCATTCAGAGTTGCCCTCATCGCGGTTCTTGCCCTGTTAGTAGTGAGCTGTCGCTCGACGAAGCAGATGGAGAGTCAGACGAAGTTCACAGAACGCCACGACAGCGTAAGTCGAAATAATAAAGAACTGTCGATGAGGAAAACTCAAGTGGCTATATGGAAAGAGAGCATTAGCGGCGACACTACGCATCTTAACATTCCTGTGGAGGCTATAGCACGATTGCCAGATGGTGCCAGTTTTGTTAGTAGTCATGGGCGTGCGCATATGAAGGCTTCAGTCAGCCGTAAAAGCAAGGAACCTCAGATAGAGATTGTTGCATCGTGCGATTCTTTGGAGCAGATGTGTATCTGGTATGAGAGTCAATATGATTCGCTGCAGAAGCAAGCAGATTATTTGGGTAAAATGTTGTCTGAAAGCTATTCGAAGGATGTTGAAAAGGCGTTAAAAACTGACAGGATGTATGGAATAGACGACTTGTTGACTTGGTTGACGCTTATAATAGGAGTGATATTAGGATTTACAATAGGATTAAAAAAACAAAACAAGTAAGATTATGGAATATAATGTATTAGACGGAACCGACCTTATACTGAGCGTCGGAGGTAAAGCCCTTGGCTTCAGTACTGGCTGTAAGATAGACACCAGCACAGAAACAGGTGAGCGCGTGACAAAAGAAGCAGCAGCAGGCAAATGGAAGGAAACCTACGTGAAGAGCTTCTCTGAACAGATTACAGCCGATGGCTGCATATTGACAGATGGCGACACGAACGTGCCTACCTACGACCAGCTAAAAGACTTGCAGATGGCAGCTACTCCGATAGAGGCAAGCTATTCTGTGAGAGAAGAAGCCTCTCGCGAGGGCAAGACTGCAGGGCAGTACAAAGGCAAGTATATCATTACTTCGCTATCGCTAGATGCTCAGGCAGGCGACGATGCTAAGTATAGCGTAACGCTTCAGAACTCGGGCAAGGTAGAGAAGGTTGGTGCTGGACTTAAAGGCACTGCGGAATAATGAGCAGCGGCAAATATGCCGCTGAAATGAAAAGATATAAGACTATACGCTGAAATAAAGAATGTAAGGCAAATGAAAATGAAAGAAATGAGAATATCTGTAGGCGGCAGAGAATTGCCATGTCGCCTAACTATGGGGGCCATGTTGCTCTTTAAGCGAGAGACTGGTAAAGACCTTAATGAGATACAGGGTGATGATCTGGAAGCAATGTTGATGTTGTTGTGGAGTTGCGTGAAGAGCACTTGTAGAGCCGAAGGTGTGGACTTCAGTCTGGACTTCGAAGCCTTCTGTGATCATGTTACTCCCGACGATCTAAACCGCTGGAACGCACATATGGCAGGAGAAGAGGAAGGAGACGCAAAAAAAAAGAAGCCTTAGGACTATCGGGGGAAGACGAAAACACAGGGGGTGAGGTTACGATAGAAAGGCTAATGGGAATAGCGATGGGGTGTATTGGTATGAGTATGGATGACTTTTGCCGATGCACCCCGTCGGAGTTTTACGCCATCCACAACGCTTGGCAAGAAGCACGAGACAGTGAAGCCCGAAGCCAATGGGAACGCACCCGAATGCAATGCCTCTGTATGCTTCAGCCATACTCGAAGAAGCGTCTGCGGGTGCAAGACGTGATGCAGCTACCCTGGGACGAAATGGAAAAAGGACTTTCGGGAAAAGCCGAAAGCACAGGAGCACAACGAGAGTTGAACCATGATGAGCTGATGGCACGGTATAGAGCAGCAAAGAAACGGATGGGCCTATAGATTCTTACCGCCAATCCTTTCGGCAAGACAGAAGAAAGTCAGTAACAAGAAAATAGAAGATAGCCCAGAAAGAACTAAAAACGCAATGAATGCCACATGTTGCTGTTCGCCATGTAGTGGCAAATAAACAATTTGGCATGATATGATGCCGCATATAAAAGAAAGTGTTGCCATTGTCCTGGTTGTTCCTTTGGGGAGCCGACTTCGCTTCTGTCTTTTTTTTATTACAACTTCAACTTTCATATTTTCGGTGTTTAATGTAATGCACTGCAATTATACTAAAAATAACGACAACTTCCAAATAAAAACGCAACAAAAATGGGAAATAGTGTAAGTTTAACGATAAAGGTGACCGACAACGGCAGCACCAAAAAGATTTCTGCCAATATTGTAGAACTTGGCAGGGCTGTGCGTAGAGTGCAAGACGAGGCGCAAAATGTAAGGCGAACAATTATTAAATGGGCAGAAGTGTCTCAAGCGTTTGATGTACTCCACAACACCATCAATGAGTTACAGAATGTCGTAACAGACTTAACTAACGCCTATCAGGTGCAGATCGTGGCAGAGACGCAACTAAACACCATTATGCGTCAAAGAATGAATGCCACCGACCAAGAGGTGCAAAGCATCAAAGATTTATGCTCAGCCCAACAGGAATTAGGCGTCGTAGGCGACGAGGTGCAGCTGAGCGGAGCACAGCAGATGGCAACGTTCTTGCAAAACAAGCAGAGCCTCGACGTGTTGATACCAGCCATGAACAACCTGATAGCGCAGCAGGAGGGACTAAACGCCTCGACCAGTGGTGCCGTGAGCATAGGTAACATGATGGGCAAGGCTATGCAGGGACAAGTGGAGGTGCTTCAGCGTGTGGGTATCACATTTACCGACGCACAGAAGCAGGTGCTGCAATATGGTACGGAGAGCGAGCGCGCTGCGATGTTGGCACAAGTGATAACCGACAACGTGGGCAACATGAATGCCGAACTTGCCAAGACCGATGCTGGCAAGCAGAAGCAGCTAGAAAACAACTTGGGCGATATAAAGGAACAACTTGGTGGCATGGTGCAAAGACTTGCTCCAACAATTACCATGCTTTCGCAAGTTACGATGGCGGCAACTGGTATAGGAAAACTTTCCTCTTCTATTTATGCCACTTTTGCTGCTATTAAGAACCTCGGCGCTTCGATGAATGTGGCAAAAAATATCCACGTCTCTATGGTAGCCGTATCGAGAGAACTCACGGCTTCATATAAAGGGCAAGCCATCGGCGCCACTACAGCATCCGTGGCAACGAGGGCGCTGAGTGTGGCTATAAAGGGACTGCTCGTGGCAACTGGTGTGGGTGTGGCGATAGTGGCGCTGATATCAATTATAGGCGGTCTCTCATCGGCTTCCGACAAGGTTGCTGAATCAGCTACCGATATGGCTCAGGCAGAACAGAATGCTGCCAACTCGGTACAGACGGCCTACGACAGCACGCTGAAGCAGACCTATGGCGACATGATGGCTCGCTACGAGCAGCTGAAGGCAGGCTGGAAGGCTCTACGCTCTGAACACGAGAAGCGCAACTGGATACAAAAGAATAGAGCTGCATTCGACGAGCTTAGGATAAAGATATCAAGCGTGGGCGATGCTGAGGCAGCTTTCGAGAAGAATACGCAAACCGTGGTAGATGGCTTCGCTAAGCGTGCGCAAGCTGCTGCCTATGCTGCTAAGCTCACAGAACTATACCAACGACAGATAGCTCTGTGCGACAAAAAAAACAATATCATAAAGACTATTGCCAGCGATGCCAAAAGTCTCGGACGTAATGCTAAGGAGGGCGACATCATTCCCGAAAGCTGGCGAAGCAAACGCTATGGATCCGTAGGGCGGGATGGACAATGGCGATTTACGAAGGTAGGTGCAGAGCGATATAATGGTACTAACACTTCGGGTAATAAGCAAGTGAGTATCATCGACAATCAGATAGAGCAAGTAGGCTCGCTGATAGACGATACAAAGAAGCAGATGGCGCAGATTGGCAAGCAGAGCGGATGGATAACACCTACTCTTACCACTGCTACCAACACTCCAACCACTACTCCAACCACTACTCCAACCACTACTACCACCCCTGCCACTCCCGAGCCTTTGCGTGGCTCAATCGACTACTACGAGAAAGAGATAGCCGAACTGCGAAAAAAAATAAGCGCCACTGCCGACGAGGGTGCTGCTGCCATCTTGCAAAAGGAGTTGGAACAGAAGGAGACTGCGCTGAAAGACCTGAAGATACGCATAGGTATAGAGAAACCCGAACCTAAAGAGGCTAAGACTGCTCTGCAACAGCTACAAGACCAGCTGCAGGTGGCACAACAAGATTTCGATAATGCCGTAGACGTAGAGGCTAAGGTGAAGGCACAGGCTAAGGTGGTGGCACTACAACAACAGATAGACGAAGCTACCAACGGCAAACTCACCATCAGTGCCGACGTAGAACCACAGTATATAGAACAAGGCTCAAAAGCCGACAAGCGTCAAAGTTATCAGAACGCTCAGAATCGAGCAAGTCGCATACAGCAAGACTACGAGATAGGACTGATAGGTAAGGATGAAGCTCAGAAGCAGATAGACGAGCTAAACAAGCAGATAGCATCAATGAGCAAGGGGCTAAAGCCTATCGAGATAGATTTGGACACGAAGAGCTTTGATAAGGTATTTGGTGACATCAAAAGTGGTTGGGGGAGCGTAGAGGGCGTTGGTAACGGCATACAGGGCATATCGGATGCTTTAGAAGAGAACGGTGATGCCTGGAAACAGATAACAGGTGTTATCGGCGGCGCTCTGGAAGTGGCGGACGGCATTGCAGGTATAGTGAAGCTGATAGATATGCTTACGTCATCGACAGAGGATGAGACAGCAGCAACTGCAGTGAATACGGCTATTACTGCATCTAATACAGGCGTGAGTGCTGCGAACACGGCTACGAAGAGTGGCGAGGCTATGGCAAACGCCACGGCGAGCGGAGCGAAGTTGCCATTTCCAGCCAATTTGGTTGCAATAGCTGCAGGCGTTGCAGCCGTGGTTGGTGCATTGAGCATGATAAGTGGCGCATTTGCTGATGGTGGCATAGTGGGCGGCAGTTCCTGGACAGGAGACAAACTTATGGCTCGAGTGAATTCTGGTGAGATGATATTGAATGGAGCTCAACAGTCTCGCCTGTTTGCCATTGCTAATGGCGCAACAGTGTATGGTGCGGCATCTGGGGTAGGCAGAGGTTTGGTGGAAGGTGTGAAAGTAGGCCCTGAGATTGAGCGTTTGCGAGCGGTGGTTGTTAAGAATAGTGAGAATAGGTTTGGTAGTATAAGTCTTCGTTTGCGTGGTAGCGACTTGGTTGGTGTGATAGCTAACGAAACTCGTGGAAACCGCAGGCGTAGCAATATTAGAATATAATTCGAATGAGATACTAACGATATTAAAATTATGTATATACACGGACATTTTTACAACCGTAACGAGGAGAAGATAGAGGTTCTTATCGTTACAAATGGTGACAGAAGAAAGGAGTTGTTGATAGGTGATGACTCTCGTAGTGATTTGTTTTTTAGCGCGGATAGTGTGGAGCTCAAGGATGAGTCGACAGATACTTTTGACCATTTACTTAAGAACCAGGCAAGGATAACGCTACTATGTAGGAATTATATTGGCGAATTGTTTACGAAGAATTGTAAGGATGCGGTAGTGAATATATATCGTGGCGAAAAGTGTTTGTTTGCGGGCTTTATTGAACCGCAGACTTACTCTCAAGGATATAATGAAGAGTATGACGAACTGGAACTGACTTGTGTAGACGCTCTATGTGCGCTTGAGTATGGTAAATATAAGAAAATAGGTTATGGAGAGATGACGTATGGTAGGGCTGTTGGCGAGGCTTGCCAGCGTAGCTTCGGAGAGGTGATGGATGAGATATTGACGGATGTTACGAGAGAAATAGATATTGTAGGTGGCGGAAGTGTTAGATTGATGTATGATGGTAGTAAGGCTTTGACAGGCAAAGAGGAGTCGAAGTATTCGATATTGAATGATATAAGCATTAATGAATTGCTATTTATGGGCGATAGCGAGGATGATGTGTGGACAGAGGAGGAGGTAGTGGTCGAGATGTTGAAATATTTGAACTTACATATGGTGCAGGATGGCTTGACGTTTTGGCTATTTGACTGGGAGACCATGGTGCATGGACTTCGGTGTGAGTTTAGGCAGATATGGAAAGGTAGCGATGGTGTAGAAACATCAACGCACGAGGAGAAAGGTGGCGATGTGGTAAGGATAAGCAATGAGAATATTGCAGACTGTGATACTTCGATTAGTGTCGGTGAAGTGTGGAACGAGATGCGTTTAAAATGTGATGTAAAGAGTATATCGAGCGTAATAGAGAGTCCGCTAGATGAGGAGTTGCTTAGAAGCCCGTTTATAAACAAACAGAAGTATATGACAGAATATAGTTCGGATGGTGAAGGCGAGAAAGCTTTGGCGGGGTTTGTGGGTATGATTTTTAATCCTGAGCATGTAACGTATGGTGCAGCAACGATGACAGACTGGTATGTGTGGGTGATGAGTAATAAGGCTTGGCGCTTTAGAAATAAGAGGTCGGAAGATTTGATGGCGGAGTTTTGTGTTGGCGGTGTACACCAGGAACGTTTGCTTAATGCTTCTGCTGCGGAAGCTATGGCTATGGTTCTGAAAATGGGTAAGATTGAGACTAAATGGCCAATTACAGATAATTCGCCAAAACGAGCTACAATGAAGACGTGTATGGTGATAAGTGTGAATGGAAATGGTAAAGATAGTGAAAAGGATTGTTATCCGAATGAGACGTCACTATTGGAGAATGCCCCATTGGCGGTGTATGAGGGTCAAACTTCTGGCGGAGTGTATTCGCCTGTGGATGACGTTACGACAAACTATATTGTGATAAGCGGTAAAATTGGGTTGACTCCTTTGTCGCAGATGACTGCAACTTTTAAGGAAGTGATGGAGCAAGATACTTATGACCATTGGCACAAGACGGTACCATCGCGAACGAATGGTGATGGCAGGTATTACACTCAGAAGTATTGGTGTGCCGAATTGCCTACGGATGTGGCAGAATGGGATGATGGAATCAATCAAGGGTTGATACCTCTTACAGACAATGGACCTCAGGAGTATAAGTTTAATTATAGCTATAAGGGTGACGGTGGGGATAAAATTAGTAAAGTGCCCGTGATAGCTTGTATGCTGAGGATAGGCGACAAGGTGTTGGTGGAGGACGAGTCTGAGCCTGCAGGTGCTGTTGAGAAATTGAAGTGGCAGAAATTTAAGGAGCGCCAGGAATGTGAGAGCGATGATGAGTATTATCAACAGTGTTTTACGATAGGGTTTGATCCGAAGATAGGCGACTATCTGATAGGTGGAACTTATGATATTCAGAATAACATAACGGATGCTATGAGTATTGATGCTTCTGGAATGGCTATACCAATTAGGCATAGCGATAAGTTGAGCGGAAGAGTGAGGTTTGAAATCTTAGGTCCTGCCAATTTAATGTGGAACGAGGTGGTAAGGCATCATCCAAGTTTTTGGCGTCATACAAAATGGGAGACGAAGAGTGTGCCACTGATGTCGCATGTGAGCAATATTGTGATAGAAGACTTTGAGATGAAGTTATATAGTGACAATGGACAAATATGTAACTGGGATGAGAATGCAGACTTGGTTTATGTGAGCAATACAGACGAGAAATACGTAAACTGCAAGGATGACATTGAGATGAAGATATCATCGGCTTTAACATCAGATGAATGTAAAGCTCTAAGCGTGAAGAATACTATTGCAATGTCTACTCCATTGGATGTGAGGACAGGTTATGGATTGACATCAATATATAATCAGATACTTGGCTGCGAAGATAAAGCAGAGAAGATGTATGTAGATAGTTATTGGCGCGAGTGTCATGAGCCGCGAGTTGTCATGTTGCAGAACTTTGTTGACAAATCTGACGTGGTAGATAGATTCTCGAGATACGTACATTCGTATATGGGTAAGACATTCTATGTGGTAGGTGTTAGTAGAAATCTGTACGAAGGAACGGCACAATTGAAACTAAAGGAGATATGGCAATGATAGGAGTAAAAATTATAAAGGTAGTAAAAAGCAAGGATGGAAGTTTGTCTGCAGGAACAGGTTTTGCTGTATCATCATATAATGGTGTGGAGCATGCTATGACTGCAGATTATGCGAAAGAAGCATCGAAGTTAAACAAAGAAGTGAAGCTGTGGGGGCAGAAGTTTGATGGCACGACAGATATTAGCGACAATATTTTTGTACCTGGTGATAAGTATATCTCTATTGGCAACATCAAATTGGAATATGACGCAAACAATAAGGCTCTGAAGATTACGAATACTGCGACAGGTGAGATGGCAAATCTATATACAAGTGGCGGTATAACGGCTTATGGTGCTGGTAGCGGAATTGATGGCGGTGGAGGGCTGAATGGTTCGGTGCAGACGTATGCTAATGCTATCAGTTTGACGACTGCAGGCAATGAACTGTCTCAGATAGCCAGTGCTT
>ENA-OYWJ01000339-OYWJ01000339.1-human-gut-metagenome-genome-assembly--contig:-NODE-339-length-24467-cov-20.344380_pt1 | contig 24467 bp, 18 predicted proteins | sample MGYA00244169_ERZ653395 | MGnify/ENA primary metagenome ERZ653395 (study PRJEB26926, sample SAMN06165120) | human gut metagenome | biome: ENVO:00009003; feature: ENVO:2100002; material: ENVO:00002003...
ATAGACCGAAAAGACAATCAAAGATTACCAAGTTATTTTTTAAGGATTACTAAGTGCACGGTCGCCACTAGGCTTGCAAAGTCGGATTCGGGATGACGAGATCTTCTTCCGGGGTGTTGTCTTGCTTTAGGAACATCACGTAGTAGACGGGGAGGTAGGTGATGCCATGCTCCTTGTGGACGTTTTGTTCGTTGCTTAGGACTATGGCGTTCTTGATGTGGTAGTCGGGGGTGTCAAGGAAGGCGTCCAGGGCGCTGTGAACCTTGTAATCCTTGCCTGATTTGACCTCGATGGGCAGGACTGTGAGATTGTCGTAGTCATCAATCAGAAAATCAACCTCTCCACGCTGCTTGTTGTCGTAGTAGTGCAGGGTGAATCCGTGGGCGTGGAGCTCCTGTGCCACTACAGACTCATAGACTGAGCCGAGATTGACGCTGCGTTCGTCTCCAAGCACCGCATTGATGTTTGTCCTGTAAAGAAGGTCAGTAAGAATGCCTACATCGCTGAGGTATAGTTTGATAAGATTCTTGCTCTCGGACTCCTTCAGCGGGAACTTCGGATTGCTGATGGCTTGGACCGAGAGAGCAACACCGGAGTTGACCAGATAGTCAAACTCATCGGAGTAGTCGCTGAACTGCTTGTGACCGGCGGTATGCTCGATGTTCTTCACGATGACACGCTTCTTCTTGTTTTCCATGTTGGACGGAATCATGTCATAGATCTTGCGGATGACAAGTTTCCTCTCCTCGTCGTATTGCGACGCATCCAACTTGTACAAGGAGTGTATGTCCCGTTGGATCTTACGGACTTGGGCGATGTTACGGCTCTTGATGAACTTGTTTATGGCGTCGGGCATTCCTCCCACCAAAAGATAGATCTTGAACTGCCGGAGCATATAGTTGTGCAGGGAATCGTTCAACGGCTTTCTGTCGTGGAAATATTCCCGCATCCCGTCAATAGTGTCCTGACTGCATCCCATCGCTAGAAGAAACTCCTCGAAATCAAGCGGATACATCTGCTCGATGGCTATGCTGCCGATAGGGACGGAAGGAGTCTGCGCCAATGCCACACCTAATTCCGAGCCGCTGGCGATGTACCTGTACCTGCCGTCCTCGTTCAGGAATTTGAGCATCGTCATCAGATGCGGATAGCTTTGAATCTCGTCAAGAAAGACAATCGTGTCGTCCCGATTGCCTAATCTGTTCCCGGCGATCGCACCCAATTGCAGGAAAAACTCCTCTACACTGCGGACAGACGCGAATATTCCGGAGCCTTCCTTGTCCGCTTTCAGGTTTATCTCCACATAATTCTTGAAAAGTTTGTTGCCGACGTGCCTTATCAGGTACGATTTGCCAATCTGCCTGGCGCCATTGACGAGCATTATCTTACGAGGTTCGTTCCGGAGAAAGTCTTCCAGATGGGCTGCGAATTTTCTATATAGCATGGCTTCTTTTTTATATTTTTGCGAATTTACAATAAATCAATTGAATAACAAATAATATAGGGAATTATTCCGAGTTTTGGATGGTTAAAATCGGGACTTTTTCCGAGTTTTTAACCCTTGAAATCGGGAATTATTCTAAATTTTCAAGGGGTGAAATCGGGACTTTTTCCAGATGTTGAAAACTTTTCGGAGGGGGCGGCTTTGTGGGGATAGGGTTTTTCGGTATCTTTGTATTGTCGCAATTCGCTTGGGTTCGGGTGCTGGCCGCTTCGTTCCCGAACGGTTTGCGGATATATGAAAATTTGACTTGTCACCATGGCTTTTGTACACCTTCACGTCCACACGCAATATTCGATTCTTGACGGATTCTCCTCCATCTCGACCTTGTTCGACAGGGCCGAGGAGATGGGGATGCCGGCCCTGGCCATCACGGATCACGGCAACATGTACGGTGTCAAGGAGTTCTTCAAGTTCGCAGGCAAGCATGTGGACAAGGCTACCGGGCATTTCAAGGTCAAGCCGATCATCGGGTGCGAGGTCTATGTGACACGCCACTATGATCCGAAACTCAAGGACAGCGAGCACAGATCCTATTATCACCTCATCCTGCTGGCCAAGAACTTCGACGGCTACAAGAACCTGATGAAGATCGTGTCGCAGGGTCACATCGAAGGTCTCTATTACGGCAAGCCGAGGGTCTCCCACGAGATCATCGAGAAGTACCACGAGAATCTGATCTGCTGCTCCGCCTGCCTTGCCGGCGAGATCCCCAAGAACATCGTCGCCGGAAAGATGGACGAGGCGAGAAAGGCGATAGAGTGGCACAAGAGGGTCTTCGGAGACGACTACTACCTTGAGGTGATGCTCCACAAGACCGAGGTTCCTGGACTCTCGCGGGATGTCTATGAGGAACAGAAGATCAGCAATGAAGGAATATTCCAGTTGGCTCAGGAGATGGGTGTCAAGGTGGTCGCCACGAATGACGTCCACTTCGTCAACAAGGAGGATGGCCCCGCGCACGACCATCTTATCTGTCTGAACACCGGTAAGAAGATCAACGAGGAGCCGCGCCTTCACTACACCCAGCAGGAGTACCTGAAGAGCGAGGAGGAGATGGCCGCTCTGTTCCCAGACCATCCGGAAGTGCTGGAAAACACTCTGGAGATAGCTTCCAAAGTTGAGGAATATCAGATCGACCGCGACCATGTGCTTCCGAAGTATCAGATCGACCAGGCTTTCCTTGACGACCTGGACAACTATCTGAATATGTACAAGGATGTCATCGAGGTCGGAAAGTGCGACAAGAAGGGCAATTACCGTGGCGACGAGTTCTGCAAGTCGGTGGCCTATCTCTGCCACATCACCTACGAGGGAGCCAAAAGGCGTTACGGGGAGACTTTGACCGCCGAGCAGTCCGAGAGGATAGACTTCGAGCTCAAGACCATCTGCCGTATGGGCTTCCCGGACTACTTCCTGATTGTGCAGGACTACATCGCGGCTTCGAGGGCGAAGGGCAGCATGGTGGGGCCAGGCCGTGGTTCCGCGGCCGGATCCGTGGTGGCCTATTGCTTGGGAATCACCAACCTGGATCCGATCAAGTACCAGCTCCTGTTCGAGCGTTTCTTGAATCCGGACCGAATCTCGATGCCGGATATAGATGTCGATTTCGAGGATCTGTCCCTGGCGCATAAATATGTCGAGGACTCCTACGGCAAGGATCACGTCTCCCGGGTGATCACCTTCGGCACGATGCTCGCCAAGGGAGCCATCAAGGACGTGGCGCGAATCCATGACCTGTCGATCGATGAGTCCAACCGCCTGTCCGGAATGGTGCCTGACCGCCTCAGTGAAAAGGTGGAGAAGGAATATCTCTTCAATCCGGATCTGGATGATCTGAAGCCAGGATTCAAGGTGGTGGAAAAGGATGTCGAGGTTGATGATCCTGACAATCCGGGTCAGAAGAAAACGGTCAAGAAGACCTATCAGAGGGGCATGGAGGACACGGATGTCAAGATAACCCTGAAGAACTGCTATCGTCTTGTGCCTGAGTTCAAGGAAGAGTTGGAAAACGGAACAGAGCAGGTGAGGGAGGTTCTGAAATATGCCCGTCAGCTGGAGGGATGCATCCGTCAGGTCGGAATGCACGCCTGCGCCACGATCATCGGACGAGGCAACCTGACCGACTATATTCCTATCTGTCTTTCGATGGATAAGGAATCCGGGCAGTATGTCTGGACCTCGCAGTACGACGGTCACTACATCGAGGAAGTCGGCATGCTGAAGATGGACTTCCTGGGACTCAACACCCTGTCCATAATCCACAAATGTCTGGACAACATTAAGTTGCGCTTTGGCACGGACATCGACATCGAGGCGATTCCGATTGACGATAAGCCGACTTACGAACTCTATGGACACGGCGACACGGACAGCGTCTTTCAGTTTGAATCCGAGGGCATGAAGACCTGGCTCCAGAGGTTGCATCCTGAGCGTTTCGAGGACCTCATCGCGATGAACGCCCTCTACCGTCCGGGCCCTATGGACTACATCCCGGACTTCGTGGACAGAAAACTCGGACTCAAGCCTATTGAATATGACCTCCCGGAGATGGAGGAGTTCCTTAAGGACACCTATGGTGTGACCGTCTATCAGGAGCAGGTGATGCTTCTTTCCCAGAAGCTGGCCGGCTTCACGAAGGGTCAGGCGGACAAGCTCCGCAAGGCGATGGGCAAGAAGCAGATAACGATTCTGAACGAGCTCAAGGACAAGTTCATGGAGGGCGGCAAGGCCAACGGCCATCCGGAGAAGATGCTGGACAAGATCTGGAAGGACTGGGAGAAATTCGCGCAGTATGCCTTCAACAAGTCCCACGCCACCTGCTATGCATGGGTCTCCTACCAGACCGGCTGGCTGAAATGCCACTATCCCGCCGAGTTTTTCGCCGCCAACCTCTCCTGCAACCTCTCCAACATGCCGGAGATAAAGAAGATTCTGTCCGACTGCAAGGCTCACAAGATCAAGGTGTTGAACCCGGATGTCAATGAGTCATATTCACACTTCACCGTGAACAAGGAAGGCAACATCCGTTTTGGCCTGAAGGGGATCAAGGGATTCGGTTCCAATGTGGCGGACGCGATCATCGCCGACAGGGCAGCCAACGGTACCTACGCCGATGTGTTCGATTTCATCGAAAGGCTTGGTAACTCGCTGGGCAGAAAGGCGATAGAGTGCCTTGTATATTCAGGAGGCTTCGATTCGTTCGGCATCCAGCGCAAACAGTTTTTCCTGCCGTGCCGCAGCGGGAACCTGTTCATTGACGAGCTTGCAAAATACGCCAACCTTTACTGCCAGGACGCCGTCGATTCAGCGGCATCGCTCTTCGGCGAGGTTGAAGAAATGAAGCCTGTGCGTCCGGATATTCCTGAAATGGTCGGGACGGACGACGAGTTCGAGTGGCTCCAGAAGGAAAAGGAATATGTCGGGATGTATATCTCCTCACATCCTTTGGATAAGTATGCGTTTGAGATAGAGAGTTTTACCAACTGCGAACTGGCGGATTTGAATAAGAAAGTCGCGGAGTGTGAGGCTTCCAAGAAGAAGATGAAGGTAGCGATAGCCGGCCTGGTGACCGAGTACAGCACCCTGACCACGAAGACCGGCAAGCCATATTCAAAGACGAAGCTGGAGGATTACAGTGGAGCCTACGAGCTGGCGCTGTTCGGCCGTGACCACGAGGCTTTCATGAGTTACATGAAGCCGCACGAGAACCTTTATATCGAGGGCGACATAGAGGAGAAATTCTTCATCAAGCCTGAGGAGCGCGCTCAAGGCAAGACTTCGCCTTATGCTTTCAGGGTAAAGAAGATAATGCTTCTTGGCAACGTGAACGAGACGATGCTGAACGCTTTCTCCATCAGCATCACCACGCCTATGCTGACCGAGAAATTCCGCAAGGATCTCGTGTCCTTGATCCAGGCCAATCGGGGCACCGTCCCTCTCAAGATGTTCCTCTACGACCCTCAGACCAAGTACAAGATCGAGTTCCACTCAACCAAGTTCAAGGTTGCCGTCACCACCGAACTCGTCTCCGCCCTGAAACTCCTCGGGGTTCAGTGCGCCCCTGTCAGAAAATAATGTCTATGGTCCCGTGCGCAGCCCCAGCCCTCCTGCTCACGAGGCAGCCTCGGCAGTCCCTCCCGTGCGCAGCCCCGGCCTTCCTGCTCACGAGGCAGCCTCGGCAGTCCCTCCCGTGCGCAGACTAAGCCCTCCTGCTCACGAGGCAGCCTCGGCAGTCCCTCCCGTGCGCAGACTAAGCCCTCCTGCTCACGAGGCAGCCTCGGCAGTCCCTCCCGTGCGCAGACCTGGCTTTCCCGCTCACGAAACAGCCTCGGCAGTCCCTCCCGTGCGCAGCCCTGGCCTTCCTGCTCACGAGACAGCCTCGGCAGTCCCTCCCGTGCGCAGACTAAGCCCTCCTGCTCACGAGGAGGATCAAAATAAGGCCTTCGTACGTGAGAGGGTCACTTTTGCGCACGAGAGGATTGTGGAACCCTTTTCTGTCGCCCGGAAGGATAGCGGGACACTCACGGGTTGCGTTATGGCCTTATTGTCACTTGCACGAGGAGTTCCGTTTGTGTTGGCAGACAGAAATCGGCGCTGATGAATTGGATTTCTGATCAGTATGGTTTATATTTCCTCTAAAAAACTGTTCCTTTCTTATGGGACGGGCGTAAAAATCGCAGATTTTTATGTAAGTTTGTGAAAATCGAATGTTATGAAAGGTGATTCATTATTAGCGTTTGTCGCGGGGGCAGCCGCCGGGCTTACCCTTGGGCTGCTGTTCGCTCCTGAGAAGGGCGAGGAGACACGCAGGAAACTGAAGGAAACTGTCGGTGACGCCGCGGATTCCGCCAAGGCACGGGCAAGACTCGCCAGAATGGAACTCAACGACCTGAGGGCGGAACTTCAGGATCAGGCCGAGGATCTGAAGGAAGATGTCAGGATGAAGATTCTCGAGCGCTTGGAGAAACTCGAGAGCGCGATTCAGAAGGACATTGAATATGCCGAAAGGCCGTCGGAAAACGCTTGACGATGAGTGAGTTCACAAAACCGATTGAGGACCTTGGCAAGAACACTGCGGACTATGTCGAGGCAAGGATTGATGACCTCAAATTAAGAACCGCTAAGGGATTGTCATTGACGCTCGGCAAGTTGCTTTATATGTTGCTTGTCCTCTTTATCGTGTCCGTGATCTTGACGGCTTTGGCCATCGGAGGTGTTATGTGGATAGGTGAGTTGATAGGCAGTTATGCAGCCGGAGCCGGAATCGTGGCCGCCGTGTTCATTGTGATTCTTGCGGTTGTCATCCTGCTGAGAGAGAGACTGTTCCGTAATACTTTCGTTCCGATGTTCATCAAACTTTTCTTTGACGAGGACAGATAAGCCATGAGATATTCAGAAATAAAGACGATGGACGAGTTGGAATCGGCTCAAAGAAATGTCCGTGAGCGACTTAACCGCCGGAAACTTGCGATGCGCGAGTCGCTTCTGGATGCCAGGGAGGCTTTCACCCCTTCCAATATGCTGTTCTCCGGCCTGAGGAACCTTTCGGCGTTCCTGCCGGTGGAGAAGCTGCTGCTTGCTGCCGTGCGGCTGCTCAAGCACAGGATATTCAAATGACAGTCAATCATATTCATTAATATAACCTATTCCGCGAATGAGCATATTCAAAGATAGAATCGAGGCCGTTCGGGCGATGATGCGCTCGAAGGGGTGGGATGTCGTCATCGTGACGGGGAATGATCCGCACAACAGTGAATATTCAGCAGCCCGCTGGCATCAGGTGGCATGGCTTTCCGGCTACACTGGGGAGGGTGACCTTGTCATCACAGAGGATCGCGCCGGTCTTTGGACTGACACTCGTTATTTCATCCAGGCCTCTCAGCAGCTCCCGACCGCGGGAGTTGAGTTGCATAAGACCCGTGTCCCTGGCCAAGTGCTTATTCCAGAGTGGCTTGCAGGTCATTTTGCGGACTGCGATGAGGTTCGCGTCGCGGTTGACGGGCTTTGCATGACAGTATCTTCCGTTGAGGATATTCAGAAAACTGTTGGAGAGAAGATCCGTTTTGTCAACGCCCCGGATATGCTGGAAGTCCTGTGGACTGACCGTCCGGAAATACCTCAGACTCCGATCATCACCCTCGGCCCGGAACAGGTTGGTTGGTCAAGGGAACAGAAAGTGCGTTGGATGCGCAAATGGTTGGCTGATAAAGGTTACGATGCTATCCTTCTTACGGCTTTGGACGAGATAGCGTGGATGCTGAATGTGCGTGGTCAGGATGTGGCTTACAACCCTGTCGTGATGTCGTACTTGCTTGTCACTCAGGATAATGTACTTTGGTTCGCGCGCAAAGGACCAACTCCGGATGAGGATGGCGAGACCGAGGACAGTTTCCATGAATTGCTTGCGGACGGAGTGAACATCCAGGAATATTCAGATGTGGAAGCTGCACTCTCAAACCTTGTGGACGGCAGTTACATCAGGACTCTGTTCGTTGATCCTGCGACTTTGAACTACAATCTGTGCAGTATTCTGAAAGACCAGTCCATCGTCTTCGGCACGTCCCCGGTCGGACTTCGCAAATCGGTCAAGAACGATGTTGAGGTTGCCGGAATGAAGGAGGCCCACCTTGAGGATGGCATCGCAGTGGAGCGTTTCCTTCACTGGCTGCAAACCTCCGTCGAGGCGGGAGATGCGGTCAATGAATATGAAGCCTCACGGAAACTGCACGAGTTCCGCAGTGAGATCGAGGGCTTCCGTGGGGAGAGTTTCGAGACGATTTCGGCTTACGGTCCGAACGCCGCTCTGCCTCACTATGTCACGCCGGAGGAGGGCTCCGCTGAGATCTATGCGGAAGGACTTTACCTGTGCGATTCCGGCGGGCAGTACCTGTTCGGTACCACTGACATCACCAGAACTGTTCCGCTTGGGCCTTGTTCCCAGTTGGAGAAAGAGGACTATACTTTGGTCTTGAAAGGGCATATAGCATTGGCAAAGGCTGTTTTCCCTAAAGGGACGGCTGGTTGCCAGCTGGATGTCCTGGCCCGCGAACCGCTCTGGAGCGCAAAGCGCAATTTCGGCCACGGAACCGGCCACGGGGTCGGATTCTATCTGAATGTCCACGAGGGGCCGCAGGACATCCGTCAGAACTTCAATCGTCAGGCTTTGATTCCGGGAATGATCACAAGTGATGAGCCGGGAATATACCGGGAGGGCAAGTTCGGTATCCGTCACGAGAACCTGATCCTTTGCGTTGATGCCGGAGAGAACGATTTCGGCCATTGGCTGAGATTCGAGACGTTGACCCTCTGCCACTTCGACACGTCGATCCTTGTCAAAGACCTTCTCGACCGCTCAGAGATTGACTGGCTCAACGCCTACAACGAGCACGTTTACCGTACTCTTTCCCCACGTCTCACTCCAGAGGTCGCTTCTTGGCTTCGTCAGAAGACGCTGCCGATCTAATGTGGTATCTCGTGGCACTTAAGTGCTTGACAATGAATATAAAAAGCAATGTCCTGGTGCTGTCTTCTTCACCAGGACATCGCTCTTTTGCATGAAAATCAAATAGTTATCTGCCACGGCACATCACAGTACACAGTACATCCGTGGGTTCAGCTGCTTCGCTGCTTCGACAAGCTCAGCAACCGCAGTATGGTGCCATTGAAATATGTACTATGTACGATGACTATGCACTATGCAGTATGATGTCATTGAAATATTAGGTTACCCTAATAAGTCCAGAGGGCCTCTGTTCTGAATTTTGGTAACGTGCAAAGTTCAGGTTAGAGGCCCTCTGGACTATATTCCACCTTATATCTAATCGATTACTTGTTCAGTGTGTCTGCCGACTTGATGTACTTTGCAAGCTCGGCGTCGGAGACGTGGAAGTTCTGCATCTCGCCGGAGAGGTATTGATCGTAGGCACTCATATCCACGAAACCGTGGCCGGAAAGGTTGAAGAGAATGACTTTCTCCTCGCCGGATTCCTTGCACTTGAGTGCCTCGCCTATTGTCGCGGCGATGGCGTGGCAGGATTCCGGAGCAGGGATGATGCCCTCGGTCTGAGCGAAGAGAACTCCGGCCTTGAATGCGTCAAGCTGCTCGATGTCAACTGCTTCCATATACCCATCCTTCATCAGCTGTGACAATATCACGCCGGCTCCATGGTAGCGAAGTCCGCCTGCGTGGATGGTCGCCGGCTTGAAATCGTGACCGAGGGTGTACATCGGGAGGAGCGGAGTCATACCGGCCTCGTCACCGAAGTCATATTCAAACTTTCCTCTCGTTAGTTTCGGGCAGGAATATGGCTCGGCCGCGATGAAGCGGGTCTTTTTGCCTTCCTGAATATTATGCCTCATGAAAGGGTAGGCGATGCCGCTGAAGTTCGAGCCGCCACCGAAGCAGGCCACCACGATGTCAGGATATTCCCCGGCCATCTCCATCTGCTTTTCGGCTTCCAGTCCTATGACGGTCTGGTGCAGGCAGACATGGTTCAGGACGGATCCGAGGGTGTACTTGCAGTTAGGGGTACTTACCGCAAGCTCTATGGCCTCGGAAATCGCACATCCAAGGGATCCCTGATCGTTAGGATTTGCCGTGATGATGTCCTTTCCGGCCCTTGTGGACATTGACGGGGACGGGGTGATCGCCGCACCGAAAGTCTGCATGATCGACCTCCTGTAAGGCTTCTGTTGGAAGCTGACCTTGACCATATAGACGGCGCAGTCCAGACCGAACTTCTTTGCGGCGTAGGATAGCGCTCCGCCCCATTGTCCGGCTCCGGTTTCGGTGGTGATGTTGGTGATGCCCTGCTCCTTGGCATAGTAGGCCTGTGCCAGGGCAGAGTTCAGCTTGTGGGATCCGGCAGGAGAGACACTCTCATTCTTGAAATAGATGTGGGCAGGAGTGCCGAGGGCGGCCTCAAGATCGTAGGCTCTCACAAGCGGAGTGCATCTGTAGCCGGCGTACTGCTCGCGTACCGGCTCGGGGATCGGGATCCACTCGTCAGTTGTGTTGAGTTCCTGGTCGGCGCAGGCCTTGCAGAAGATCGGGTAGAGATCCTCGGGCTTCAAGGCCTCGTGTGTGACCGGATTGAGGATTGGCATAGGCTTGTTGGGCATGACTGCCTGCATGTTGAACCATGCTGTCGGGATTTCGCTCTCTGGGAGCAGGAACTTTTTCTGTCTCATTTCAGTTCGTTTTTTAATGATTACTAAGTAACCTTCAAAAAATAACCTGCATCATCTTAAGGAATCTTTTCGGTCTATATCTCTTTTCTCATCAGTCATGTGCCACCGGCACACTCCTTCTTCGAAAATAGATCTATCCTCGAAAATCTTCTCTTAATCTGAGGCAACTTATTTTTTTCATGTTACTAAATATTATTTATAAATCAATTTGTCTGTTTTTGACGCTTTGGTCGCTGGGCATGTCGAAGCGTCGAAGTGGCTTATTTGTTGTCCTGTTTTTATATGGTCACTTCGACAGGCTCAGTGACCGGAAGTGGGGCTCAGAGGCCGGATTCTTGGTTCAACGACCTGGTGGCGTATGACAAATAAGGGCGACCGAACACGGTCGCCCTTGAATTTTCATTTTTAATCCTTGACTAAATCAAAGCGTTTGCCTGAAGGAATGCGTTGATGCCAACAGCCGCAAAGCCAAGGAAGATCAGCGTGGCGACCACGATGCCGATCACTTTCAGTCTCTTGAACCAGGTCTGGTTGTTCCAGCCAACTGTCTGGAACATGCTCCAGAAACCGTGGCAAAGGTGGAACCATACAGCCACGAACCAGACAAGGTACAATGCCAGCACCCACCATCGTCCGAAAGTGAGATTGAGAAGTTCGTAAGGGTTGCCCTCCTCGGCGCCGGTGAACATCGCAAGCTGCATTTTGGCCCAGAAGTGGGTAAGATGGAATGCAAGGATGCCGAGAATGATGATGCCAAGCACGAACATATTCTTTGCTGACCAGGAGTCGGCGGCAGCGACGCTTGAAGCCTCATAGCGCTTGTAGCCGCCACGAGCCTTGATGTTCTTCCAAGTAAGCCAGCATCCGTAGATGATGTGGATGATGAAACCAGCGGCAAGAACCGGAACCATGATGGTCACGATAGGCAGAGCCATGAAATCGCAGCCTTTCTGGAAAAGGCCGTCAAGCCCGTTGTAGTTGCCTGTGAAAGAGTCAATGACGGAGAACAGGTTAATCGTCACGTGAAGCAGCAGGAAGATTATAAGAAATGCTCCGCTGACTGCCTGAATGAACTTCCTTCCGATGGAATAGTGAAATGCGTTCGCCATTATCGTCTTAATTAGTTTCTTTGTTTGTAGCGGGAGTGGGGCATGATCCCACGACCTCCGGATTATGAATCCGACGCTCTAACCAGCTGAGCTACCCCGCCATTCCTGGCAAGAGCCATAAAAAACCGGCCAGAGCCGGACTTAAAGTTGAGATAGAAGGATTCGAACCCTCACTGACAGAGCCAGAATCTGTAGTGCTACCATTACACCATATCTCAATGATGCGCTGCGTTTCTTCGCAACTGGACTGCAAAAATAGAACTTTATCCTGAATTGACAAAATTAATTCGACTTTTTTCTTCGAATTAGCAGACAAAGTCCCAAAATCGTGAACAAAGCGTTGAAAAGAAGCAGCTCGTAGCTGAATTTGTACCCACCGAACCACCTTTCGGAGTTGCTCTGCAGAATGAAGCAAAGCACCGGCGCGATGACGGCCACCAGCGGCACCCACTTGTCGTTGACCTTCTTTTTCGAGAATATCCCGAACGCGAACATTCCCAGGATCGGCCCGTAAGTGTAGCTCGCAAGCTTGTAAACCGCGTCAATAGCCGATTTCGTGTTCAGAAGATAGAAGACAAAGATCACCACTCCCATCATGAACGCCATCAGCAGATGCACCTTCTTCCTGACAGAGGTCACCTGCTCCTCGCTCTTCCCCTTGGTGCCTATGATGTCCACCGTGAACGACGTTGTCAGCGCGGTCAGGGCCGAGCCTCCCGCCGCGAACGCGCACGACACAAGCCCGATCACGAACAGCACGCCCACAATCGCAGGCAGATAGCCACCTGTCGCAACGGCCGGGAACAGCGTGTCGCCAACCTCGGAGATGCCCTTCTGCCCTGCGAATATGTACAAAAGCACCCCCAGGCAGAGGAACAGGAATATCACTGGAATCTGCAACAAACCGCTGGTAATGAGGTTCTTCTGCGAATCCTTGGCGTTGCGGCTGCTCAGCGTGCGCTGCATCATATCCTGGTCCAGACCAGTCATCGCGATCACGGTGAACACGCCCGCCAGGAACTGCTTCCAGAAATATTCAGGGTGGTTCACATCATCGAAGAAGAACATCTTTGAATATGAACTCTCACGCACCGTCCGCACCACGCCGGAGAAATTAAGACCCAGATCCTTGGCAATGAACACAATCGCCAGCACGATGGAGACAATCATGCAGACTGTCTTCAAAGTGTCCGTCCAAATCACGGATTTAACCCCGCCTCGGAATGTGTAAAGCAGCACGATGGCCACGGAGACGATCACGTTCAGGATGAATGGCAGCCCAAGCGGCTCGAAAATCATCAACTGGAGCGTCACGCAGACGAGGAATAGTCTGACCGCGGCTCCCAAAATCTTGGAAATGAAGAAGAACCATGCCCCCGTCTTGTGCGAGGAGACTCCGAACCGGTCGTCAAGATATTGGTAGATCGACACCATATTCATCTTGAAGAATATAGGTGTGAGGACGAAGGCGATGATGATGTAGCCGACAAAGAATCCGAGCACCATCTGTAGATAACCCATCGCCGTGCCTCCCACGCCGACCATTCCCGGCACAGAGACGTATGTGACTCCGGACATCGGCGCACCGAGCATCGCGATCGCCACGATCCACCACGGAGCCTTGCGTCCCCCGTTGAAGAATCCCGCGTTGTCCGCGTTACGCGACGAGATCCAAGACACCGTGAACATCACGGCAAAGTACGCCAGAACTGTGATTATTACTGATAAAGGGCTCATATTGTGCTATCAATAGGGTATTATATGCAAAAGTAAGCTTTTGAAGGCAAATCACGATAACTTTATTTCATTATTCATTGAAATCAGTCATCATGATTGGATTATTCAAATTTTGAATATGAGAACTGTTGCCCAGACCTCGCAGCCCTCCTTTCTGCCGACGAAGCCGAGACGTTCTGTGGTCGTGGCCTTTACCGAGATGTTGTCGATGTCTGTTCCAATCACTTCCGCGAGCTTGGAACGCATCGCGTCTATGTGCGGGCGCAGTTTCGGAGCCTGTAGAGCTATCGTGATGTCCGCGTTGCCGAGCTCATAGCCTTTGGCCTTTACCATCGACATCACTTCTTTCAGAAGCAGTTTGCTGTCAACGCCTTTCCATCTGTCGTCGTTGTCCGGGAAATGTAGTCCTATGTCCCCGAGAGCGGCCGCTCCCAAAAGCGCATCACAGAGGGCGTGTATCGCCACATCGCCGTCCGAATGCGCCACAAAGCCGGTTTCGCTTTCGATTTTGATTCCACAAAGCCACATCGGCAGCCCTTCCTTGAGGGCGTGCACATCGTAACCGTTGCCTATTCTGTATTCTTCCATATTCAGTGATTCAGTCGTGGCCGTCCTCTTTTTGGCGCGAGGCGGCATATTCATTGGCCTTTAGGACAAAAGTAAGCATTTTCTGCGTATAGGGCTGCAATTATTCTTGTTTTTGATGTTTTGATTCCAAGGAGTCCGGTAAAGCAGCGATTGATATAGTGGGATAATTAACTTGGAAACGTAAAAAATAGTTGGCATGGCAAATATTATTTGTATATTAGCAATATAATGATTTGGCTTCAGGCCTGTTTTGTAGTATTTATGGGTATTCTATTTTCGACCCTCAACCGAGCATATCTCTTGATGAGGTATATGATGATTAAGATTGCTCTTTCGGCGATTGTCGTGTTGTCTTAATATTTCTTATGAAATATTAAGACGTTAATTCTCTCTTTTTTGCTTACTGTATTGGTAATTGGGAAACTGTAAAAGCAACTTCACTTCACGTATTTAAGTTGCAATTAATAGCGTTCTCGTTCAAGGAATTCAAGGAATCAGAAACCAATTGTACTTGAATGTGCTTCTATAAGGAAAAGTGAAATATTAATAGCAAACCATCCCCTTTATTTTCAGATAATTATGAAAAATAACCTTTTTTTATTTGTATGTCTTCTATTTGTGTCGTGCTCAGATACTTTTGAATCACCAAAAGCTGAACGTGACGGCTTCATTCAGCTAACGGAAACTCTTTCGGGCTATGTTAAGGATTGCACGAACGACCTTTTTGCTTATGCATATTCTTTTAATGATAATTCATTTGATGAAGTAATCGCGAATGATGTAATAGCGTCAAATGCACCACATTTTGAAAATGAGATTTCCTCGAAATTCCTGACAAGATCGGGTTACGAGAACTCTATACAATCGTCACTGACAGAGAATCAGATGCGTCTTTTGGGCGAAATACTGCAAATGAGTGAAAAAAAAGATTTTACATTTGCTAGCGCCTTTGATCTTGTGAAGCGCTCTGAGTTATCGGAAGAAGAAGCGCAGGCTATGTATGCGTTTGTTGCAATTACGTCTGGAATCGTTGACGCACTTCAAAATGCGAATCCTATGATGACAAGGGCAATGAGTGATGGGTCAAGACGAATTATGTGTAATATGTTGTCTGGAACATTGGTCTCCATTTGGGCTAGTTGGGGCGGAGCCATTGCTGTTGGATTAGGAGTTTGTACAGCTGGGGCGGGTGCAGTTGCTATCACTGTCGTTTCAATTGTTGGTAGCGCTTTGATGTCCGAGGTAATGGGTTGTTAGTAATGATGAATATCGCATACAAAACAATTTGGACAATTGTAACCATTGTCTGTCTTTCTCTATTGTGCATTGGAGGGGATCTGACTGATTCGTCAAAATCTTTCCTGTTTTGTTTAGGCGTTATATCTTGCCTGAATATTTCCTTGATTGACTTTTACACGTCAATTGGCAGGAAAGCAGGTAATGAACGCAAGCCTAATAATCTTCTATTCCTTTCTATCTTCCTGCCTCTGATTATTCTTTTGGCTTGGTTAACTTTCTTCACTGACTTTAGCAGAAAGACTTATGCAGTGATTGCCGTGGTATTTTTCGGCGGACTTTCAGTCTTGTTCATCGTAGGAACTGTGTTGTTGAACAGGAAAAAAAGGAATAACTAACTCTGGCGTATAAGAAGATTGAAATATCAATCCCTGTCTCTAATCCCAAAAATTAGTATTAAATTTAGGATTATAATCCCAAAAATCACTATAAATTTTGGGATTAGGGACATTGTTTTGCTATCTTTGCAGCAGATCCAATGTGAACAACGATATGATACGACGACAATTACAAGACGTGATAGAGTCCCGGATGTTTGCTGGTAAGGCAATCGTTGTGATAGGGGCAAGGCAAGTTGGTAAGAGTACGCTCTTCAATATGGTGTTGGAGGGACGCAAGGAGCCTGTTTTGCGTCTGAATTGTGATGAGCCAGAGGTGCAGGAGATGCTGACGGCGATGAACACGCAAGAGCTGAAATTGCTGATAGGGCAGAATAAGATACTTGTCATTGACGAGGCGCAAAGGGTGGAGAATATCGGTATGACATTGAAGCGGATTACGGATAATTTCCCTGAAGTGCAGTTGTTGGTGACAGGCTCTTCCTCTTTTGAGCTCCAAAACAAACTCAACGAACCTTTGACAGGAAGAAAATTTGAATATCATCTCTTCCCCCTGTCAACAGGGGAACTCCTGAATGCGCAAGGCTTGCTTTCTGTGAAGCAAACCTTGGAGAGTCGTCTCATTTTCGGTTCATATCCTGACATATTCAATCATCAAGAGGATGCAAAGGATTTGCTGTATAATCTCTCCAGCAGTTATTTGTATAAGGATTTGCTGAACCTGGAGAGTGTGCGTCGCCCTGCGCTATTGGGCAAGCTCCTTACGGCTTTGGCTTTACAAGTTACGAGCGAGGTGTCGTATAATGAGTTGGCTCAAACGGTGGGTACGGACAACAAGACTGTAGAGAAGTACATTGACTTGTTGGAAAAATGCTATATTGTCTTTAAACTCAATGGATTCAGTCGTAATCTTCGCACGGAGTTGAAGCGAGCCAAGAAATTCTATTTTTACGATAATGGCATCCGCAATGCCATTTTGCAGAACTTCGCGCCTCTTGCGCTTCGCCAAGATGTGGGTGCTTTGTGGGAGAATTTCTTCATCAGCGAGCGTATCAAGGCAAATCAGTATGGCTGTCGGTACGTGAATGGTTATTTCTGGCGTACCAACCAGCGGCAAGAGATAGATTACATAGAGGAGTGCGATGGGCAGTTCTCCATCTTTGAGATGAAGTGGAATCCCAAACGTGCCAATAATCAGTTCCCTAACACATTTCTCACTACTTATGATGTGAAGGAGAAAACTATCATAACACCAGAGAATTGGTTGGAGTGGGTGAAGTGAAAAGTAAGCATTTTCTACATTTTGGACGGCTATTTTTCCTAAATTTGCGTCTTTAAGAATATATTCATTAATTTTTTGAAAAGAATCTCATAAACCACAGGATAATGAAAAGATTGGTTTCCATTGCGGTCTTGGCTTTGGCCGCCGTTCAGGCTTTCGCCGGATCTTGGGTCAGAATCAACCAGATAGGCTATCTGCCGGAGGCCACCAAGGTGGCGGTCTTTATGAGTAATGAGGCTGTCCAGGTCAATGGTTTCGAGTTGGTTGATGCCTTTGCCGGTGAGGCCGTCTGGAGGTCTGACGCCGTGAGGCCGACGGGCGCGCTTGGGCAGATGAGGATGACCTGCCGCCTGGATTTCAGTGCCTTGAAGACCGACGGTGCCTATTATATTAAGGTATTGTCATCAGGAGGCGAGACCCGCTCGGAGATATTCCCGATAAATCCTAAGGTTTATGACGGAGCGGCCGATTTTGTGCTGAACTATATGCGTCAGCAGCGTTGCGGTTGGAACCCTTTCTTCAAAGACAGTTGTCATCGCAAGGACGGAATCATCGTCGGGCATCCGGATCCTAAGAAAGACAGCACTTTCCTTGACGTGACCGGAGGTTGGCACGACGCTTCGGACTGCCTCCAGTACACAACCACCTCAGCCAACGCGATTTACCAGATGATGTTCGCCTATCAGAGCAATCCGGAGGCGTTCTCGGACAACCATCTGGCTGACGGGACTCGGGGCCGGAATGGAATCCCGGACATCGTGGATGAGATTTATTGGGGCCTCAAGTGGCTGGACAAGATGAACCCAGAGCCGGGGGAGATGTACAACCAGATTGCGGATGACCGTGACCATGTCGGAATGCGTGTCCCGAGTGATGATCAGGCCGATTATGGTTGGGGAAAAGGCGAGTACAGGCCGGTGTGGTTCTGCTCCGGTGAGCCTCAGCAGAGAGGCAAGCGTGGGGACAAGAACAAGACGACCGGAGTGGCCAGCACCGCAGGAAAGTTCGCTTCGGACTTCGCCTTTGGCTCAGAGATCCTGAAGCCTTTCTATCCTGAGTTTGCGGAGAAGATAGGTGCCAAGGCGCAGGCCGCCTACGATGCCGGAGTAGCCAAGCCAGGTGTCTGCCAGACCGCCTCGGTGGTTTCCCCTTACATCTACGAGGAGGATAACTGGGTGGACGACATGGAGTTGGCCGCCTACGAGATGTATCGCCGCACCGGCGACAAGAAGTACCGGACGGAGGCCATTGAATATGCCCGCCGCGAGCCGGTGACCCCTTGGATGGGAGCCGACAGCGCCCGCCACTACCAGTGGTATCCTTTTATGAATATGGGGCATTACCGCATCGCGAGGAACTTCGGCGGCAAGGTCTCGGCGGAGTTCATAAGGAACATCCGTTCGGGCATCCAGCGTGTCTATGAGCGCGGCAAGGATCATCCTTTCATGTTCGGCATTCCGGGAATATGGTGCTCGAACAATCTGACCTCGGCGATGCTGACCCAGTGCATCCTTTACCGTGAACTGACCGGTGACACGACCTATCAGGAGATGGAAGGTGCTCTGCGTGACTGGCTTCTGGGTTGCAATCCATGGGGCGTGAGCATGATTGTGGAGCTTCCGAAAGGTGGAATATTCCCGACGCAGCCTCATTCGTTCATCATCAATTACAAGATGGGAAACACCACCGGCGGTCTGGTTGACGGCCCTGTCTATGCGACGATCTTCGGCAGCCTTCTTGGAATCCGCACCGATGGTGGAGTCAACTACGAGGAGTTCCAACCTGGTGATCTTGTTTACCACGACAGCACGCACGACTATTCCACAAATGAGCCGACAATGGACGGCACGGCTTCGCTGACTTTCCCGCTGTCTTACTACCAGCGTGAAGGGAGTGCTACCGCCGCCCACCTTACGACTCAAACCGACAATAACATCTACCAAGACGGCGGAATAATCAGAACCGACCCGTCAGTCAAGCACATAGACTTTGTGTTCACCGCCGCCGACAAGGCCGACGGAGCGGAAAGAATCATCTCGACATTGAGAAAGTACAACATCAAAGGCGGATTCTTCTTCACTGGAGAGTTCTTCGAGATGTACCCGGATGTGGTTCGCCGACTTGTCGCCGAAGGACACTATGTCGGAAGCCACTCCTATGGCCACCTGCTCTACGCCCCTTGGGGCAACCGGGACTCTCTTCTGGTGACAAGGCAAGAGTTCAACGAGGATATATTCAAGAGCTACAAGGTGTTGCGGGAGTTCGGCATCACCGATGCGCCGTACTTCATACCGCCTTACGAGCACTACAATGCGACAATCTCCTCATGGGCCAGACAGCTTGGATTGCAGGTCATCAACTACACCCCCGGAACCCTCACCAACGGCGACTACACCACCCCCGAAATGAAGCGTTATTTCAGCAGCAAGGAGATTCTCGGCAGGATTTGGGAATATGAAAGGACGGATCCCAATGGTCTGAACGGCCACATCATGCTGATCCATTTCGGAACGGATCCGGCCAGGACTGACAAGTTCTACGACAAACTGCCAGGGCTGATCAGGGAGTTGCGTCGTAAAGGATATTCATTCACACCATTGAAAGACAATGATCAAGCACATCTATAAGATTGAAGGAAAGTTCGAGTTTGAGTCCGGCGGAAGCATTGACAATCTGGAGGTTACCTACCACACATCGCCGTTTGGATATTCACCGGACAAGAAAGTGATCTGGCTATGCCACGCCCTCACCGCGGATTCTGATCCGGAGGGTAGTTGGTGGCCGGCTCTGGTAGGTCCCGGCAGACTGATCGACACCGGGAAATATTTCGTCATCTGCGCCAACGTCCTTGGTTCGGCCTGCGGTTCGTCAAGCCCGGCGTCAACCAATCCGAAAACCGGCAAGCCCTACTATTTCGAGTTCCCCCGCGTGACCGTGCGCGACACTGTACGAGCCTTTGATCTTCTTCGTCAGCATCTTGGAATAGAGAAAATAGATATGCTGGTCGGTACTTCGATGGGCGGATTCATGTCCTTTGAATGGGCCGTGATGCGTCCCGGCATATTCGGAAAGATATTCTTCATCGCCACCGGTGCCCGCGTGACCCCTTGGCTCGCCGGATTCAACGCCGCCAGCCGCCTCGCCCTTCTCGCTGACCCGACCTTCAAGGAGCACCGTGACCTGAATGGCGGTATGGAGGGTCTCAAGGCTGCCCGCGCGATCGCCCTGCTGACATATCGCTGTGAGGAGGGCCTCTTCAAGCAGAACGAGGACAGTGACGACACCATCTTCGCCGGCAAGGTCGGCTCATATTACCGTCACCAGACCTCCAAGTTCGTCAAGGATTGGGATGCATATTCCTATCTATATGTCTGTGACGAGGTTGACAGCAACAACGTGGGACGTGGCCGGGGAGGTGTCGCCGCCGCTCTGTCCCAAATCAAGACGGACTGCACCTTCATCTGTATGTCTTCCGATGAGCTTTTCCCGCCCGAGGATATGCGTCCCCTTTCGGAACTCATCCCTGGCTCCCGCTACCAACAGATCGAGACCCCCTACGGCCACGACGGTTTCCTCATCGAAACCTCCGCCATCGCCGAGATCCTCGCTCCGGCCATGCCGTAACTTCGAGGTCTGCCTGTAAGAGAGATTACCTTAAATAACGCTCTCGGATTCAGATATCCAGAAACAGGTCGAAGACTTGATAGACCCCTGTTTCTTTGACCCTGTCGCAAAAGTATTTGGCACCGTCATAACCGGTAGTGATGAATGGATTTATCATATTCACAATATCTTATGATACCAATATGACATTTTATCATTTTATGATAAAATTTGTGCGCGGTAGAAAACAGGGGGATTCTCCCGTTAGTGTTGGGGATTCTTATCGCTGTTGTGCGGAAGCCTGGCAAGGTAAGGGCGTGTGAAGAAAAGCGGTGTGTGGTGGCGAACGTTAAGGTGGTGGTATGTGGTGGTGGGGCGGGCTCGTGGCATTTAACTGATTGATATTTAGGCTTATGATGTTGTTCCTGGTGTTGCTTTAACCAGTAGGCAAGTGCTTTTGTCCTTGATTACCAGTTATTTATCTGCCACGCCCTCATTATCAATGGGGATGTCTAACTTCTTGAATATCAGTTAAAAGCCGCCTCGCCTTTAGTCGAATCAACCCAAAGGCATTTCTTTAATGCATTGAATATCATTACCTAATCCTCCACGCATTTCACGTATCCACTTTGCCCAGGTGCCACCCTCACAGGTGTTGTCATCTACGAAAATATTGCTATATTAGCAAGGAAGATACTGCAGGTGCTGCGGATTCCTCACATATTCGTTGTCCTCGTATCGTACACCTGTACTGATGGAAGTAAAGCCATCTCTTGCTTCTGCCAGAAGCTGAACAGGTTTCTCGTCCATACATACGACAGGGTGTTTGGCATCATATGGACGGCTGTACACCTCGAGGATGTCCTCCATCGCTGCGACGAAAGCCGAGTTATGGCTGGCTGGTATGCACCAGCACTTCTTCAGATGAGGCCTGTGCTCGTTTTTTTTAGAATGCGGCCGACCTGCGTATGAGATATAGATTCTACGTACCCCAGTTTGACCGACCTGTCGGCAAGAAGACGAAGCGTCCACTTGGTATATCCCTTGGGAGGATCTCCGCAGGCGAGAGTTATGATATGAGCCTCGACGTCTCCGGTAACCTTGGCCTCTACTGGCGGTGTCTCCCGTTTCTTTCGCTGGATTGTTGCGTCGAATCCCTTCTCCCCATAACGAGCCCTGACGTTCTGGACTGTAGTGGCAGACGTGTTGAAGGCTATGGCAGCCTCTTGCACAGTCATAAGCTGTTTCCCATTCCTGTCCACCGCAAGAAGGATGTTGGCTCGCAGGATGGTTCTCGCCGGCATATTGCCGGACTTCACAATCTTGGTCAGTTGTTTGCGCTCCTCTGCAGACAAGCTCACCTCGTACTTCTGAACAGGCATAATCGTATCGTGCTGTATGTGATACGACAAAGATACAATTATTTTTTTAGTTTTATACAACATTTAGATGTTACAATGCGATAGGTTAACTTGTTCAGATTGCCGAGGTGAGTTGTCGGGTTGAGCGCCTTGCCGAGAGCTTTGAGCGGAGACTGTGCGCCTCAAGGAGTGGTTTCTTCGGGGGTATCATCAAGAAATTTCTGTTTTTTATGAATAGCATGTGTTTCTTTTCGTTTTTTACGTTTACAATTCCGATATTGCGGGCGGGTTCCGTAAGGAATCCAGTGACCAAATAACATTCATCATCACCACTTCAACTATGGAGACTACAGAGAGAAACAGTGCCGTCAGGCGGAATGCCGATGACCAAACTACCATTAACCAAGGGGGCATATTCCTGAAAGTCGCTGATTGAAAGGCTGATGAATATGACAGTCCGGTTGCGGCATGGTGCCGGATATTCAGAAATTTCGCTATGTTTGCGAAGTCGAGGTCGGAGAAAGACGCTGAGTTTGTGAGGTTGGAACGGGCGATGCGTGTCAGCGGTCTTGACGACAAGGAGATTGACAACTATTTCAACGATATGATGACAGAGAAAGAGATGCGCCCGTACATAGAGGGAGCCAGACAGCAGGGCTATCGAAAGGGCTTTGAGGCCGGTATCGAACAAGGCACGGCGGAAGGCGTCGAGAAGGGTATAGAGAAGGGTATAGAGAAAGGTATAGAGAAAGGTATAGAGAAGGGTATAGAGAAAGTCGTCAAGTCTTTGCTGTCGTTAGGCATCCCGGTTGAGCAGATCGGGATTGCCACGGGATTGTCTCTTGAGCGAATCGAGGCATTGAGGCAGAGTTGAGATAATCTTCCAATTCATGACATCGAAGGTCTTTTAGGGGGGGACCAATGTGTTTCGTGACCGCTAAAGAATCGGTTGTTTGGTGGAATTTCACCAACATATTCATGATTTCACAACGAATTTCCGGGGTAGGCGGTAATTGACTGGGAATAACCACTTATTTTTCGTGATGTTGAAAGTGTCGGATAAATTTGAAGTGGGAAAGGTTTTCCTGTCGCGTGTTTGCGGTTCGTGGGACATGTGAGGGATGCCTGCCAAGAAAACGAAACTGACATGACAAATCAAAAAGGGCGGTTGCTGGCGATCGACACGGGATCGACATCGACGAAGATCGGGTACTTTGTGGACGGGGAACTTGCGTTCGAGGAGAATCTTGCGCACAAGGCGGAGGATCTGGCCGGGTTCAAGGATGTGATGGAGCAGGACACGCTGCGGCGGGATGATGTAAGAATATTCATGCGCGGCAAGGGGATCCACGCACAGGACATCGACATCGTGATGGCGCGTGGCGGACTCTTCTATCCGGTGGTCACGGGAATATATTCAGTGAACGAGGACATGCGGGAGGTGCTGCGGAGCTGCAAGTACGGGAGGCACGCCTGCAACCTGAGCGCGATCATCGCTGATGATCTGGCGAAAGAGATAACAGAAAAGAACGTTGCCAGAGGAGTTGAGATGCCTTTCGGAGTCTGCCGGGCGTACATTGCCGACCCGCCGATGGCTGATGAGATGCTGCCGGAGTGCCGTGTGGGAGGCTTGCCGGAATTTCAGCGCAGACCGTTCTTCCATGCGCTCAACTCAAGGGCTGTCGTCAGGCGCTATCTGAAAGATCACGGGTATATCCAGAATGACATCACCGCCATTGTCGCCCATATCGGCGGCGGGATCACCGTCACTCTTCACAGGAACGGAAAGGTGATTGATTCCAACAACGGAGTCGGAGGAGACGGACCGTTCACCCCGGAGAGAGTCGGCTCTTGTCCTGGTTTCCAATTGGTTGACCTCTGCTACAGCGGTGAATATTCCAAAGCGGAGATAAAGAAGAAACTGATGGGCAAGGGCGGAGCCGTGGCGTTCTTCGGGACGAATGACCTCAAGGAGATTGTCCGCAGGGGAGAGGATGGTGATGTCCGGGCAAAGGTCTGGATGGAGGCCTTTGTTCTCAACATCGCCAAGTATATCGCTTCGGAGGCCGCTGATGTCTGTGGGAAAGTGGATGTAATCCTGCTGACCGGAGGGGGAGCCTATGGGCGGGACATCGTGAGCGGAATCCGCAAGAGGGTGGAGTTCATCGCCCCCGTTGAGGTCTATCCCGGAGAGTTCGAGCTGCAAAGCCTTGCCGAACACGGGTACGACATTCTCTCCGGCAACGCCACCATCCTTTCTTACGACAAGAACGCTCCGGAACCGGATCCGTTTGTTTGAAAGTCTTTGTGCGCATAACCTTGCCGCTCACGCACCGGCCCTGTCTAAAGAACCTTCGGTGCGTGAAAGAATCAGCCTTACGCACAGAAGGTGGTTTACGGATAAGTTGTATTTGCCTGAAAAAGGTTGACTCACAAAAAGAGTCAATCATTATGACACCA
>ENA-OYWJ01000392-OYWJ01000392.1-human-gut-metagenome-genome-assembly--contig:-NODE-392-length-21992-cov-18.878470_pt1 | contig 21992 bp, 18 predicted proteins | sample MGYA00244169_ERZ653395 | MGnify/ENA primary metagenome ERZ653395 (study PRJEB26926, sample SAMN06165120) | human gut metagenome | biome: ENVO:00009003; feature: ENVO:2100002; material: ENVO:00002003...
TCGGTACCAATACCGATTTGGTTACATTGGTCAATGAGGCCCATAAGCGTGGCATGAAGGTTTGTCTCGACCTGGTGGCAGGACATTCCAGCACCAAGTGTGCCTGGTTTAAGGAGTCTTCCGAGAAAGATCCAAACCAGCGTTACAGCGACTATTATATATGGATGAACGATATTCCTGAGAGCGAGAAGAAAGAAATAGAAGCCCGTCATCAGGAGGCAAGTCCGGAGTCTAGTACCCGAGGCAGATATGTGGAGGCGAATGCTCCTCGTGCCAAGTATTATGAGAAGAATTTCTTCGAGTGCCAGCCAGCCTTGAACTATGGCTTTGCTCATCCAGACCCTAATCATCCTTGGGAGCAGAGCGTAGATGCGCCTGGACCACAGGCTGTTCGCAGGGAGATACGTAACATCATGGCTTTCTGGTTTGATAAGGGTGTGGATGGATTCCGTGTTGATATGGCGTCATCGCTCATCAAGAACGACCCTGACAAGAAGGAGGTTTCCAAACTCTGGAATGAGATGCGTGCATGGAAGGACAAGTACTATCCTGAGACCGTCCTGATTTCAGAGTGGGCTAATCCGCAGCAAGCCATTCCTGCCGGCTTCAACATCGATTTCTACATCCATTTCGGTCTCAAGGGCTATGCCTCTCTGTTCTTCGACCGCAAGACTCCATGGGGCAAGTGGGAGCAGAGCTATCAGAACTGCTATTTCGACAAGCAGGGCAAGGGTTCGCTTAAGGAATTTAGCGAGAACTATACCAAGGCATATAATGCCACCAAGAATCTCGGCTACATCGCTGTTCCATCTGCCAACCACGATTACCAGCGTCCTAACATCGGTACCCGCAATACGCCAGACCAGCTGAAGGTGGCGATGACCTTCTTCCTCACCATGCCAGGTGTTCCATTTATCTATTATGGTGATGAGATTGGTATGAAGTATCAGATGAATCTCCCTAACAAGGAGGGTAGCAATGAGCGCTCTGGTACCCGCACTCCGATGCAGTGGACCAAGGGCAAGAATGCCGGCTTCTCAACGAGTGCGCCTGATAAACTCTACTTCCCTGTAGATACGGAAAACGGAAAGTTGACCGTTGAAGCTCAGCAGGGAGATCAGAATTCTCTGTTGTCATATACCCGTAAGCTGACCGCTTTGCGTCATTCAGCCAAGGCTCTTGACAATGAGGGAGATTGGAAGCTCCTGAACCAGAAGGGTCAGGAATATCCGATGGTATATGAGCGCACTTTGGGTGAGGAGAAGTATGTTGTTGTCGTGAATCCTGGTGCCAAGGCAGCCTCTCTCAACATCAGCTCTGTAGGTGGCAAGGCAGTTTCTGTTCTTTCTACAGGCAAGGTTGTATATAAATCAGGCAAGAAGACCGATGCCATCAAGGCTTCAGGCATTAGTGCCGCCGTATTCAAGGTGGCTAAGTAACCTGTGAACATGATTATTGCTAGCTTTATTAAATATCAGAATCCGCATGGCTCTCTGGGCTGTGCGGATTTTTTATACCGATTTTTCTTTATAATAACTAAAGATATTTAAATATTTAACCCTATATTTGGCGATAAATAAAGAAATAACTATATTTGCAGCATGATTACGGAATATGGTATAGAGGCAAAGTCTAATTCTGAGATTATATCAGAATTTTGTGGACGATGCTATACATATAAACATAAAATTTTAAAGCTATGAATATGAGGAGATTTATATTTCTTCTGATTGTCTGCGAGTTCTTTTCTTTGGCATGTATTGCTGCAAATAAGACTATAAAAGGACATATTGTAGATGAATTTGGTAAGAACATTGAATTCGTTAGCGTATATGTAGATAGTATATATGCGGTGTCTGACAAGGAAGGAAAATTCTCTCTGGTGGTGCCCGATGGTATGAAACAGGAACTTGTGATTAGTCATATCAGTTATCAGACTAATAAAATTCCTTATGATGTATATAGCAAAAAGACTTCGCTGCTACTTACGTTGAAAGAAAAGACTTGTGATTTGTCAGATATAACAGTTGTTTCCGGTAAAAAGCAGGAAAGTATTCTTGGAAAGGGAGTTCGGGCACCAGGTGATGTTGCATTTCATAACATTAGAAACACGAAATATGAAACGGGACCCTTATTTGTTGTAAATAAAGACTATTATGTGAAAACAGCCAAATTGCGAGTGCAAAAATGTACTTTTGCTTCATGCACAATTCGTTTAATCATTTATGAAGTAAAGGGAACAGTTTTTGTGCCTGTACAGCATCGACCTTTGTACGTCCGATTATCCGAAATTTCAGATAAGAAGGATTTATCTGTTTGGATAGAAGAACCGTTGAAGCTGGAGCGCAATCATAAATATTATATAGGTGTAGCTGTTATGGCAAGTAGCGGTAATGGCGAAATTCATTTTCCTGCTTATTTCAAGAAGGGCTGCGTAAGAAATCTGTGTACAGATAGGAAAAAGAATTTGCCAGTAACCTTGGGCGTTTCTCTTTATGGTATATCTGCAAAGCATCTTCAGTAAGTCTCCCCCACACGCTTACTTTTTATGTAACTATTGCCACTTCTTTTCCTAATAATTTTTAGAATATGCTTGGCTAATTCAGAATTTCTTCGTAACTTAGCAGCGCAAAACGTAAAGCATGTAGGAATATGGCAAAAATAGTAAATAAATATCCTGTAGGAATTCAGACATTTGAAAAAATCCGCGAGAATGGCTATCTCTATATAGATAAGACCAAATATATCGTGGATTTCAGGGAAAAGCAGATGTCGTATGTCTTTCTGAGTCGTCCAAGACGATTCGGCAAGTCGCTCTTTGCCTCTACCCTTCAGGCTTATTTTGAGGGAAGAAAGGAACTTTTCGAGGGATTGGCCATTGATGATTACGAGAAAGATTGGGTGAAGCATCCTGTGCTCCACTTCGACCTGAGCGGTGCCAAGCATTTTGATGAGGAAGGCTTGAAGCATTATCTCAACTTGCAGCTGAAACCATACGAGAAGCTCTATGGCAGGGATGATGATGAATTGTATCCAAACGACCGATTGGATGGAATCGTAAAGCGAGCTTACGAACAGACGGGCGAAAAGGTGGTGGTCATTATTGATGAATATGATGCCCCATTGCTGGATGTTGTGCATGAGAAGGATGTACTCAAGCAGTTGCGTCTCATTATGCAGAACTTCTATAGTCCTTTAAAAAAGCTCGACCCATATCTGGAGTTTACCTTCATTACGGGTATTACTAAGTTCTCTCAGCTCAGTATCTTCAGCGAACTCAACAACCTCGATAATATCAGCATGTTCGACCAGTATTCGGCTATCTGTGGTATCAGTAAGGCTGAACTTTGTACGCAGATGAAACCGGATATAGAGGCTCTTGGTGAAGCTCTTGGCATGACGTACGAGGAATGTCTGGCTGAGTTGACAAGATACTATGACGGCTATCATTTCAGTGAGAAATCAGAGGATGTCTTTAATCCGTTCAGTTTGGTAAAGGCCTTGAACGCCCAAAAAATTGCCCCTTACTGGTTTGGTTCTGGAACGCCAACTTATCTTATCAAAACGTTGCAGAAGTACCATGTCAGCGTGATGGATATAGAGAAAAAGTCATGTGATATAGATGACTTTGATGTTTCGCCCGAACTGGTGACCTCTGCACTTCCGCTGCTCTATCAGAGCGGTTACCTCACCATCAAGAAGTATAATCCGATATTGCATCGCTATACGCTGGAATATCCTAACAAGGAGGTTAAGACGGGGATGCTCAAGAGTCTTGCGCCCAACTATCTTTCACCAATATCTTTGGATAATAATAGTCTGGTAGGTGATTTCCTGGAAAAGCTCTATGATGCTGATGTTGAGGGAGCGATGGTGCGCCTGAAGGCCTATCTTGCCAGTATCTCCAACCGCTTGAGTAATAAGAACGAACGGGATTTCCAGACGGTGTTCTATCTTATCTTCAACCTGATGGGTGCCTACATGAGGGTAGAGGAGAACAGTGCGATAGGCAGGGCTGATGCCGTGGTGTATATGCCTGATGCCGTGTTTGTTTTTGAACTGAAGTATGATGGTTCTGCCGAAGAAGCTATCAGGCAGATTGATGAAAAGGGATATCTGATTCCATATTCTGCAGATGGTAAGCGCCTGTTTAAAATAGGTGTAAATTTCGATAGTAGTCAGCGTACGATTGGTGATTGGATAATCAGGGAAGAATAAGAAAGATTACGAAAAGATAATCCGAAACAGAAGCGTTATCAGCTATCTGTTTCGGATTTTTTTGTATAGTTTCCTTACTCCTTTATTTCTTTCATGTTTGCAGGATTATGGGGAGCCAACTGCTGCATCTCCTGCTCTGTTGCTTCAGGCAAGGAAGGTATCTTGTTGATTTCTATCTGACAGATGTTCCGGCTGCTGTCCGTTTGAATACAGCCTATTGTCTGCTGATTGAGCAGGACGAGTTGAGAGCCCAGTGAATCTTTCAGCTGATATTTCTTTCGATATTGCTCAATAAGTGTCTTCTCTTCCGGCCAAGGTCGGAAGGTTCCTTTGTCGCTGACCATGAATGCTCGCTTTTTGTCTTCAGAAACGAGTCGGCTGTTGTGAAGATTTCTTTTGGAATAGGCATTGAGATCCGTCTTTCCATTCTTCAAGTTGATGTAATACTCCACGATGCCGTCGTTGAAGTTTTTCATTACAGAGTCGTTGGTCTGGTAACTGCGATAATATCCCTTGAGTCTGATGAAGTGAGGACGGTTTCCTGTTACGTTCACATCCTCCAGTTTCTGTATTTTGGTAATATGTCTAGGCATCTTCTCTTCCTTGTTCTGTGCCATGAGACTGGTAGGAAGGAAGAGGAGAAGCACAAACAGATATTTCATATAATAATGATGATGTTTCATATTGATGATGCTTTAAAAAACTACTTAATGATGTGCAAAAGTAAGAATAATCAGTTAGATGCGCAAAGAAAATCTGTTATTATTAGGTTAAAACTGTAAATAAGTAAACTGTTTCAGAGAATTTGGCGTTGATGAGGGGAGAAATGAGCACGATGTTACGCTCATTCTGCAAAGCCTTCATGATGACTTCCGTCTCTTTCTTGCGGTCGCAGAAGTATTCAGCTCCCTTATATCCGTAGATAACAAATGGGTTATTCAGCTGTTCCATAACGTTTTATATCTATTCCATATTTTGTGTTACATGTTTTGTGTAATGCAAAGATACTACTTTTTATGTAACTATCGCCACTTCTTTTCCTAATAATTTTTAAAACTTGCATTTTGACAGTGCTTATCCATCAAAAATTCCCTCCGTAAGTATATTAGCTTCATCAGGCAACGAAACTACTTTCAATGCCTGATGAAGCTAACTTCGTTTTTGGGGGGCTACAACAATGCACAACACATCATAGGAATGGTACCATGAATATAGGAAGACATGTTACACCTTTGTCCTTGCGAAAATCCTTTGTGTAAATAAGATATTTATCAGATATACGAGAAGAGAACTTTTTGCCAAAAAGATCTATGGATGTATGTGTCGCATACCCCGAAGATTTCACTTCCAATGGACACACTTTGTTGCCTCTGCTCAGCAGAAAATCTATTTCGTAATTATGATTAGATGTCTCAGATGCAAATGTATAATAGAATAACTTGTTTCCGGATGCAGTTAACATCTGAGCAACAATATTTTCAAAAACATATCCTAAGTTTGCATTTAACTTGTCACTAAGCAACTTTTCATAAATCACGTTTTCTGTAGCCTTCTTATCCATAAACATGGAAGTCACAAACAAACCAGTATCATGTAGATAGAGCTTAAATTTCTCAAGATTCTTAGTCAGAGACATACCTACGTTCGGATCATCTGCATGATATGCAACATTCACAATCATAGAGTTTTTTATATCTTCCAATACTGGAAGAATGTTTTCTGCTCTTTGATTTTCTATTACCGAACTTACCTGATAGCGACTTCCGCCATGAGAAAGCTGTGCAGGTATATTGTTGAAAAGTAACGAGGCACGACCTGTGGAATCTATTTTACGCAAGTCTGCATCGTAGAGACTTATGATAGAACGCTTCATCTCGTCGACATCAGCAAAATTATTCGTCCTGATATATTCTGATACAACTTGTGGCATACCACCTATCAACATATAGAGTCTGAAATCGCGCAAGGATTGTCTGACGACCGCATCTCCAAGAGCTCTTTGTGTTTCAAAACACTGTTTGAACAAAGGAATACTGACATCGTCTCCCAAAGCCCATCTAAATTCCTCATAGTCCATAGGAAACATTTCTATCGTAGTTTCTTCGCTCGGTATCAAAATTCCTTCTGTAAACTTGCGAATGCCTATAAGCGAACCTGTTTCAATGTAATCATAGCGTCCGTCTGCAACCAAATACTTGATTGCCTGGCGTGCTTTAGGAGCAAGCTGTACTTCATCAAAAATAATAACAGACTTACGCTCTATAAGCTTTACCTTATAGATCATCTGTAGTTGCAGGAATATAAAATCCAAATCTGATAAGTCATCAAACAAGTCGATAACTCGTTTGGATGCCTGTCCGAAGTCTATTAGAATATATGATTCATATTCGTTCCTGGCAAATTCCTCTGCTACTGTTGATTTGCCTACACGTCTAGCACCTTTTATCATCAAAGCACGTCTGCCTCCAGAGTTTTCTTTCCATAAACGTAACTGGCTGTAAATCTTCCTTTTAAATGTATTCATATGCAAAATCCCCATTTTTATTTGCTGCAAAGTTAGCAAAATCCCCAAATTCAAACAAGTAAATACTTGCAAAATCCCCTATTTTAGTTTTTGTTAACTAAAATAGGAGGCACTACTGAGCTCCTTCGGCCTATCTACAGAGAAAATGACGGATGCTTTGCCTTTGCTTTACCAGAGCGGTTACCTGACCATCTAGAAGTATGAGCCGATGTTTTAAGGATGAATAAGAAAGAATACGAAAAGATAATCCGAAACAGAAGCTTTGACAGCTATCTGTTTCGGATTTTGCATTTCCATAATGTTTTATATCTATTCCATGCTTTACGTTACATGTTTTATGAAAAGCCTCAACTATACTGGTCGAAATCTGTTATTATTTAGGTTAAATCCGTAATTAAGTAAACGATTTCATACAATTATAATAAGGAATCGTGTGGTTATTGCTTTTCTTTTTGTATCTTTGCAGCCGTTTGGTAATTGTGAGTACCAAATCATACATAAAGGAAAGAATATCTAATAATAAATAAAAAGTAATGACTACACTTACAATTTCTATTATTGTCGTTTTCGTGCTCGGCTATGCACTCATAGCCACCGAAAGCTTGACTAAGGTAAACAAGGCAGCAATTGCCCTGTTGATGTTGGTAGGTTGTTGGACCCTCTACATGGTGGATCCAATGCAGTATCTCCAGTTGATGCACCCTGATTATACAGGCGGTGCTGCTGGAATGGTGGAGAAAGTGACCGGAATCATCCAGGAACATCTGGGCGATACCGCCACAACACTCTTCTTCCTGATGGGTGCAATGACCATCGTGGAAATCGTTGACCAGAACGGCGGATTCAACTGGGTTCGCAAGGTGATGAAGACCAAGTCGAAGCGTGCGCTCCTCTGGCGTATCGCTGTCCTTACCTTCATCCTCTCGGCTATCCTCGACAATCTGACCACCAGTATCGTGATGATCATGATTCTCCGAAAGCTCGTCACCGACCATAAGAATCGCATGGTTTATGCATCCCTCGTCATCATCGCTGCCAATTCGGGTGGTGCCTTCTCACCAATCGGCGACGTTACCACCATCATGCTCTGGAACAAGGGATTGATTACTGCTGCCGGCGTTATCGCCGAAATCTTCATTCCGTCTGTGGTTTCCATGGTGATTCCAGCCCTTATCCTTCAGACCATGTTGAAGGGCGAACTCGTTATGCCTGAGGTTTCTGCCCAGCAGAATGCATCGGTCAGCGATTTCACCGAAGGTCAGCGCAAGGCAGTGTTCTGGTTGGGAGTAGGCGGTTTGATCTTCGTTCCTATCTTCAAGAGTATCACCCACTTGCCTCCATTCGTAGGAATCCTTCTGGTATTGGGTGTTCTCTGGACTGCTACCGAAGTTTTCTATCGCGGTTTGCATCGTGGAGCTGATGCCGAGGGCACTCAGAAGCGAGTAACCAAGTTGCTTTCTCGTGTTGATATGAGTACCATCCTCTTCTTCCTCGGAATCCTGATGGCAGTATCCTGCCTGGCTGAAATTGGCGTGTTGACTGCTTTGGGTCAGGGCTTGAACGTCGTATTCGATGGCAACCACTACCTCGTAACTGGTATCATCGGTGTGCTTTCAAGTATTGTTGACAATGTGCCTCTGGTAGCCGGATGTATGGGAATGTATCCTGTGGCTGCCGCTGGTGATATGGCTGTGGATGGCGTCTTCTGGCAGTTGCTGGCCTACTGTGCCGGTGTCGGTGGTTCTATGCTGATTATCGGTAGTGCCGCTGGTGTGGTAGTAATGGGCTTGGAGAAGATTACCTTCGGCTGGTATATGAAACACATCTCCTGGATAGCTTTCGTAGGTTACATCGCAGGTATCGTTTGCTACTGGTTCATCCGTACCTTCCTTTATGCTATCTAAAGGACCGAACTTTCGTATATGGGGAAGTTAAGGGAAGTTTGGAAGTTAGGGAGAAGTTAGAGGGACAAATGTTCTAAGTTTTACGCTAGAAGACTATTGTCTTTTAACTTCCCGAACGACCATAGGGAGTGATAACTTCTTTAACTCCTTTAACTTCTGAACTTGCTTATAAGGTAGGCTTTCTTTCTTACGTGAAAAAGTTTTTTTTGAGAAAAAGTCTCAAAGTCTCATTTTCTGTTGAAAATATCGACTTAAAGACTTGATAGATAATAAGATAAAGAGAATGAGACTTCTCGGTTTTGATGCCGAGAAGTCTCATTAAAGTCTCATAGAAGTATCATTATTTTACTTTTTCTTTACAAGATACTTCATTCCATCTGCAAATCTCTTATGTTTTAACTCACTCATATTCGCCAGTTTTCTGCCGAATCCCATCAAACTGTTCACCTTGAGCGATGAACCTATCTGCTTTTTCAGATAGTCGAAAATCTCGGCGGCAGTCAGATATTCACCCTCTTTCTCATTCTCAACCAAATCAAAATAGAGCTGGAAATACTGGTCTATCGGCTCAGCCACCTCAAACTGACAGTTGTTCTTCATGATCAACTTCACCTGTTCCGCATCAAAATAACTCTTCTCGCCATTGTGCAAAGCAGTCAGCGCCTGGGCGAAAAGCTGCTGATAGTTCGGACGTACACTCACATCGATCGGTCCCGTCAGTTCCACGCCTATGAATCTTCGGTTGCCGGATGGGTCGGTGAGAATATCCGTGATGTTGCTCGTGGCGATGAACGAGGCGAGACGAGGAAATTCCATGACATGACTGCCATACGGAGGCTTGTATTTCAGCGTAGGCAACTGGATGAGGTTCTTCAGAAATCCCTGCTGCACCTGTGGAGAAATCTGGTTGAACTCATCGAGATTGATGACCATAAACTGCGCCATCGCCTGATAAACCTGACGTTTTTCTGACAGAATCAGATTATCGCTATATCCCCACTGCAGTTCCGGTGGCAACAGCCGGCGACAGAAAGTACTCTTGTTGTAACCCTGCTTGGAAATGAGAAGCGGAGCCACCGAGTTGCCATACTGGCGATGGGTAAAGCCGCGCCACTGGTCAACCATGCCCAGAAACCAGGTGTAGAACCAGTCTGCCCAGTAAGGATTGTTGGTTGGAACCGTGCGAGCCAAGGCACGTATATGGTCCTTTCCGTCCCATTTGTCGTAGCATTGGAAGAGATATTCATCAATCGGATTATAATTCTTGATATAATCAGACTCCAGAAAATTCCTGACATCCTTGATGCTCACCCGGATGTCAGCGAGCTGCACCTCCAGCGTCATGCGCTTCTGCACTCTCGGATCCACAGGCTGGAAACCATACCATCCCTTCTCCTTCGGCATGTATTCCACGAATTTCATCACCGTGTTGTATCTGAAGTTATATTTACTTTTCAGCAGCTGCATCATGCTCATGATATTCTCGCGAACGCTGTTCTTGTCAACTTTCTTTTCTTCTTCCGAAGTATCGGAACCAGGAATCATCTGCTGATTATCTTCCGTGTTGAAAGCCTGGTTCTGAGGGTGCATGTTGCTGTCAATTTTCATCGCTACCGCCTTACTGTTGAAATAAGGTTTCGCATCGAGCGTCATCATAAAACTGTTGTGCATCGAAGGTTCAAAAGACAGGTTAGCGCCCGCTTCTATAGAAGGTTTCGGTCCGTCTGTGAGCACCGAAGCCTTGGCAATCGCCTGATATACAGGTAAAATCTGCTGGTAAGCGATGCGGTACAGTCGTTCGGCATCCGCCTCCTCAACAGGCAGTAAATCATCTTCATTGCAGAATTTCACCAATACGATAACCGACTTACCATCAGCACCTTCCAGCGCAGCAAAGGTAGAAGGCAGCATGGCAACCGAGCGCTTCACGCCCTCCACGCCGTCGGCATCCGTAATGTTTCCGAATTTCAGCATCAGGATACCGTTGCATGCCTTCATCTTCAGGTTGTTGTTTTCGTCTTTGGCGAATTCTGCAGCGGGGTAGATGTGCATCCATGTTGGCATATCCTTGTAATATTCGTAGCCGCTTTCCATATAGGTCACGTATTCGCGGAAATGGGTAACAGTAAGTCTGCTGTCATCTTTTGCGATACGTTGCAGCAACTTCTCCATCGTCTTTGTGCTGACGAGGAGCTGCTTCTTGTTGTTTGTATGAACGATTGTTACCTTCATTGAATATATTGATTAGGATGTTTGTTTGTTAACTATTAACTGTTAACTATAAACTATAAACTCTTGTTTGCGTTGCCCAAAGTTTGGTTGATAAATTGGGCACTCGTTTCCCGTTGTACGGGCAATGGTTGCCCGTCACGTGTTCTCTAGTTGCCCGTCACGTGTTCACCGGTAGCCCGTCACGTGTTCTCTGTGGGACCGTTTAAATGGCATGGCTGGAACATCTGGAGGGCAGAGAAAAAGATTAGCTTTTAGTGAAATCAATCTCTTCTGAGAAATGGTCGAATTCAACATCTTTATATCCGTATCTGTCGAAGAGCTGTTTGATATATGCCTGTTGTTCCGGCAGGAGTTTCAGTTGTCCCAGTTTGTAACGGTAGTATTGTCCTTTGCTGCCGAGGTAGTCTCTCATTTCGGCGCGCAGTGCAGGTGCATCTTTCACTTTCATTTCGGCAAAGAGATTGTCGAATCCCCATGCCATTTTCACGACACGCAGCGGTGCGAAGTACTTGCATTCTCCGTTTTTCAGGGCATTTGGGAAGATGGCATCCCCTCTATCAGTCTTCTCGTTTTTGTAGAGACCGGATAGATAGTGAATACATTTGTTTTTCATCGGACATGGTTCGGTGAAACAGTAGGTGATGTTGCTAGGTACGTTTCCGTACTCAAAAGCCTTTTTCAATAATTCCTTTTCATCCATGTTTCTTAAGTGTTAAGAATAAAACATTCTGTTTTACTAAACGCAAAAACATCCTGTTTATTGCCTTGCAAATGCTATTATTATCACTTCATAAAGTATTTTTTTTCGATGCAAGCAAGAAATCATGATACTTCTCGCTAATTTATGATACTTCGATGATACTTCTCCCTCCATTTTCAGAGAAGTCTCATTCATGTTAAAGCTTTGAGAATTAAAGATATAAGTCTTATTTTATGCCCAAAAATGAGACTTTGAGACTTTTTTCGAGAAAAAAGTTATATGTGTGAGAGTTACCTTTGACTTTATTTTATATAGATTACGTGAGAGTTTGGTTTCATGGTTTAGGAGATATATGAAGTATCATGCAAATTCAAAAGCATCAGTTTATGGAAAATGATGCTTTTGAATTATTTTATAGTAACTTGCTGATTTATAAATAGGATAATAGTGATATTTGTTGACATTAACGAACAGGAAACTCTAGATGTTAGAAAAAGTCTATTAAAGGTCGTATTTTAGCTCTGTAAGAATTAATTTTTTGATGCAAAGTTGAATCTTTAGGAAAGGGAATCTCTTGTGAATTATCAAATAAAAAGACGGCGTAGTATGGGGATGTTTCTGGCAGAAAACCATGTTTTATTAGTGTCTCTTTTGTCCATATCTGAAAAGTCCCCTTTGATTTAAGACGGAATAAGTGTGTATCAAATCCGTTGGTGTGTAATAAAATATACTGCATTCTCTCAAAGCCATTTGTCACTAAAAGCGATCCCTTTGTTTCTCCAATTCTTGTGTAACAGATACCGGTTTTTATCATCTGTGCTTTCAGCTCTTGACGTGCATGATTGACTAAAACCATTACTTCTTCAGGATTTTCTTCCATAGTGCGAAGCATTTTTGTAAAAATTGATGCATCTGCTATTTGTTGTTTTCTTCTTATGCTCAACTGTAGAAAGGCTTCAGACATTTCGCAACCTATAAATTTTCGTCCAAGCAGATTAGAAGCTATACCTGTTGTTGAACTACCTGCAAAGGGATCAAGAATTGTATCGCCTTTTTGGGTAGAAGCAAGAATTATACGATATAATAAGCGTAAAGGCTTTTGAGTTGGATGCTTTCCACACTTCTTTTCCCACACTCCAGCAGCTGGTAGTTTCCATACATCTTGCATCAATGTGCCTCCGTTTATTTTTTTCAGAGTTTCTTTGTTGAAAGTATACTCTTTGCAGCATTTACGAGCTGCCCAGATAATATATTCTGCGCAGAAGTTCAGTCTTTTATCCGATAGGGTCATTGGTGGATCCGTTTTTTGCCATACTATCAAATTGATTATTTTGAATCCAAGCTGGTCAAGACACTTTTCTACAGAAAAAATGTTATGGTATGTGCCACAAATCCATATCGTTCCGCTTTCTTTTAATATTTTACAGCATGATGCAATCCATTTGAAATTGAATGCATCTACTTCATTTCTTGTGCGTACTCTGTCCCATTGTCCTTTGTCGAATTTTATGTATTGACCATTGATATTTACTTTTCCATTGCCTGTAGACAAAAAGTATGGAGGATCTGCGAAAATCATATCGACTTTTGTATCAATATGGTTAAGCAGTTCCAGACTATCACCTTTGTATAAAGTGAAATCTACCGTGTTATAATAAGCGTTAATCATATTTATATTACCAACTTATGTGAGTGTGACAAATCAAGAGTTTCATTTCGTTTTGAAATGTAATATCTGAAATCACTGCTCATGATTGTTTTATCTAATGAGGTTTTGAATGTTGTGTTACGGATAAATGCCACATCTTCAGTAACAAGTCCATCTTTTATTCTTACTTGACCATCATTGTCTATCATGATGATATTCGCATCAAATAGTTTATGGTGATTTTGACATAGCCACAATCCGTTACTGCCATTTATTGCATGATTGAACTTTGCCTCTTCGTCAAGTCCTACTTCATTTGAAATTTGTGAGACCCCCCAAATATGGGCCCCTTGAATAATTTCTCCGATTTCACATCCGCATAATGCGCATTTTTTGTAACCGATTCTATTGTAAAGATTGTAAAGATATGATGCAGAACGTAATTTTGTGCGGTCTGAATTATCTGATGTTGAGTGCTTGTCGAGAAACAGAGTTGTGTTGTAAAGTGATACATTTCCAAGACTTTTTATTGTATTGATAGATGACTGTGGAAGTGTCTTTAGGTCTTGTTCACATATATTGAATAATTCTACAGGTCTATCAGCAATATGTGATACAGCAATGGCCAGTAATGTAGATTCGTATTTGCTGGCTCCAAATGTTTTTGCGTAAATCTGAATAGTTTCAGAAGTTTTTGATACATACGAAGAATTGTTCGAAAACTTTTCTGCCTGATTGTCTCGTCTATCGATGATCAATTCATCGATATTTTGATATGCATGTAAAACTTTATGATAGTACTGGGCTATATTCAGAAAACGAACTCCAGCTGTCATTAATAATTTGTAAATAAATAGGTGGTAGCCTGTAAATGCATTACCAATGTGCTGAATAAAGTAGTAATACAACTGCTTGTTTGGACGTTTGTCTGCGTAATATAAATTGATGGCAGTAGGGACGCTTTGCAGACTTGAATTTCGTCCTTCTATGCTAATTTCTGAAAGCGAAACATAGTTGATGACATCGTTATATTCAACATAGACCAATCTACCTTTATTGTAGGTAGATAGGTCTTTCACAACTCTGTAATTTCGTTGACCAGTTACTCTCTGACAAATATCTGTTAGGACATCTTTTGTCAGAATTACGTCGAATAGCCCAGGTGTCTTCTGGGCGTTCGGACGATAGGTGATTGTAGCTATCATATTTTCAATTAGTAATTTGTAATTAATACTTCCTTGCGGTTGTTGTATCTTCCTTGTGGTATTTCTATGTCAATAACATTGTAGTTGTTGTTGGCTGCCCATGTTGCGATTTCCTTATTGTAAAAATCATTCACTTTAAGGACGTATGATAACATAAAACGAGAACCACGTTCGTTTATTTTGTCTAGGAACATACATAGATTATGTTCATGATTTATAGTCCACCCTTCAAAACCACGCTTTCCGTCATTATAGACACCAAGTGTAGAACGGTAGGGAGGGTCAGCATATACCAATGTATCGGGAGTGATTTTTTCGATGAGCTTGTCGAAACTCATATTGCAATACTCTATATTCTTGGTTCTAGAGCAACGGGCGAAAGTGATGAACTTTGACAGCAGACATTCGTTGAACCATCTTGAACCAGGAGGATTGTTAAATCCGTGGTTTGTATTGAAACGTATTTGTTGCTGAAATCCATATAGAATAAGCGTGTAAAGCATTCTTGGATCCCGTTTTTCTATAGGGGTTTTATTGTATTTCTCGCGCAAAGCCATATAGCCCTCTTTGTTGTTGGGTGAAAGCTTATATTTGTTTATGAGCTTTGATACATACATTAAATAAGCATATACATCAGTACTGAATGACTTGATTAATCCTTCCACAAATGGATTGATGTCATTATAAATTGTTTTGTTTGATGGTATATTTATGCCAACATTAAAGCCACCGCCAAATGCATCTACCAATTTATTCAAGTGATGGGTTGGCAAGTGACGTTTAATAATGTCTACCATCTTGGATTTGCTTCCAGTATAGTTTAATGGTGATTCTACCACTACTTCTTCTATAGGCTTTTTTTGAACATAAAAGAGATATTCCTGATGCCCTTCTTTTCCTTGGCACTTAGTATTATTATACTTTTTGTAATCAAGGGCAATACAGACATACGAATTCTCTACACCATATCTTTTTAGCGTTGATTCAATGAAATCCTTTGACATAAAACCGTCGTTGTTGTAGCTGAGTATGATGTGTGAGGCACGAGTCTCTGCAACTACTTTGTCGAACAATATATGAGCATGGTACATTTTCGACCAGTCGGAACGCATAGGCCCTGTTGGACGTGAACCAGTAACCTTGCTGATTGTTGGATTATCGTTTAAAATTAGGGTTTCAAGTAGATGATATTGTGTTCCATATTGGTTTTGGGTATAAGGAGGGTCAAGATAAAGAATATCACAGTCAATATTACCTATGATATTTTCTATCTTACTGTTATAATTATCTATTTTCTCACAAATACCTTCTTTAGAATCTATTCTGTTGAAGGTGATAGGTTTCAAAGCGCGGCAATCCCAATGTTTCAGGAAAGCACCATAGACACCTGCTGTATTTGATACATCAGAAACGGATTCCATTAAGCAAGCAAGTAGATAAATGTATTCATGTTCTGATAGTAGATTTTGCTCTTTCCATACTTCTATCTGATAACGGAAATAGTCAATTCTTCCTGCATTTTCGGCAGAGAAATACATACGTTCAGAACCGCCAGGAGAATAATTCCTAAAAATAAAATCTTGACGTAAAGTCTTTGTGTCATTCAGATATACGAATGGATCAAAGCCTAGTTTGGCAAAAGTACATTCGTTAGCATAGAGCTTTCCTAGAGCAAATGTTGAAGAACATTTGAGTGAATCGTTAATTATTATATGGTCATACGAAGTCTTTATGGCATCAGATACAGATCCCATACCACAGAAAGCGTCAAAGAAAACCAAGTTTCTTTGGAGCAATCCTTTATCTGCCAATAATTGAATGATTGGCTCAGTTAAACTTTCTTTACTTCCTAAATATCTCATTAATCTTCTGTCTATTGTATCTAATTTTTGAAATACTATATTTTTTATATTTGAGTAATAAAATGCTCGTATTATGGCAATATCAGATTCTTTTGTTTGTATAAGTGCTGCATTATTAATACAAGCAAAACTCTGAATAGCTCGGCAAAGATACAAATAAAAACTGAAATAAAAACTTTTTCTAGAACTTTTCTTTAATTCTAAAGCAAATTGATGCCACTTCTGCTCTTAATCTTAGCATTAATCCATACTATGATGCAGGATATGATGCAGGGTCAGGCGGATGGGTATTATGATGGTATCGAGAATATACGAGGCGATTCTTACGACGATGCTTGCCGATATAAGGGAAAGAAAAGGAAGGAATATGAGCTGGGGTATGAAGAAGGATATGATGCCGGCTTCGATGATGGCTTTGCTGATAGTGACTATGATTCAGAGGAGGAAGAGTAGCGGCTTTACATGATAGTTGCTTTCTGAAGCCATAATCATGGCTGCAAACATAAACTTCTTCCTTCTAATTGTACCCCTTTACATAACTTTTTCGAAACTTTTAGCGAAAAAATTTTGTTGTTTCGAATAAAATTTATAACTTTGCAGCAACATACTCACCCCGCTTCCCTTTAGAACAGCGCGCTCAGGGTGAGTCTTTTTTATTTTATATGCTTATGAATAAGATTGCATATCCAAAGGAACTAAAAAGTTTTGATGAGCAAATTGCTCTGTTGAAACAAAGAGGAATGTATTTCGAAGATGAAGTACGGGCTAACTGCATTTTGCAAAATGTCAGTTATTATAGATTGAGTGGCTATTGGTATCCTTTACTGAAAGATAAGCAAAGGCACATATTCAAGGATGGGGCTTCTTTTGATAATGCTTATTCAATATATAAGTTTGATTCGGCATTGCGTAAGTTGGTTCTTTCTGAAATAGAGAAAATTGAGATTGCTGTAAGAACACAATTTTCTTATATCATGTCACAAGAATATGATGGATGGTGGTTTACTGATTCTTCTTTGTTCTCAACTCCGGCAAAACATGCGAAGACTTTGGCTAAAGTTGAAGATGAGTATAATAGAAGCGATGAAGATTTTATTGTCTCTTTTAAGGCTAAATATTGCAATCGTTTTCCTCCAAGTTGGATAACTTTAGAAATTACATCTTTGGGGACAATGTCTATATTGTATTCTAATCTAAAAGGCGGAAGATGCAGAAGACAGATAGCCAAATATTTTGGGGTAGCAGATACGATTATGGTGTCATGGTTGCATACTATCACGTATGTGCGGAATATCTGTGCTCATCATAGCCGATTATGGAACAAGACGTTTGGTATAACCCCAATGATGCCAAGGAGGACTACTTTTCCTTTTGTTACTTTGCCAACCAAAGGAACTCAGCACGTATATTTTGTTCTTTGTATGATTCTGTATCTCTTGAACATTATCAATCCATCGAATACTTTCCGCAATAAGATAAATGTTTTGTTGGAAGAATATCCAAATATTGATATTGTTGCTATGGGATTTCCTGAGAATTGGAAAGAACAACCTTTATGGAAATCTTGAACGATAAAAAGAGTTATGCTTCTTTGTTGTTGTGATATTTCTTATTTAGTATGAAGTAGTTTTTTGTGGATATTTTCGATAAATTTTAAACGCAGAATCCTGCTGGCATCACTGCTAGCAGGATTCTGCGCTTTCCCTATTATTCTTAATATGTCGTCTGCAAAATGAACTCAATTGAACTTAATAGGCCTTTCTTGTGAATTCTTATTCTGCATTTGTCTGTAGCCCAGTCTCTGTAGACTCCTGCTGTTAGTTATAGATAAATTTGCTTGATTTTGCGAGTAAAACAAAAGTTTTGAATAAATAATTTGGTAGATACGCTTAAAAAGTGTATCTTTGCTTTTATATTTGAATGAAACTACAATATGGACTCAATAAGAATATTTGGATATAAGTCTTTTAAAAAGTTATCAGTTCAACTGCATCCTATCAATATCTTGATTGGCGCCAATGGAGCTGGTAAGAGTAACTTCTTGTCTCTTTTCGAAATGTTAGGTAACATTTATGAGAAGAGATTAGGGGCGTATGTCGCTCAAGTTGGTGGAGTAGATAAATTACTCTATCAAGGCAGAAAAGTTACCGATCGTATAGCTGTAAACTTGCTAATAGCTAAGAGTGAATATGACTTGGCTTTATTGGAATCTGATGGTAAACTCATTGTAGAAAGAGAAGTTGTTGGTTGTTATGATGATGTTTGTCCTTTAGATTTAGTGAGGAAAAATGTTATAACGGAGTTTCAGAGCGAGTCGAGTTTAAAAGACCATAAAGAGGAAGATTTATCTAACTATATCTCCCAAATCCGCAAGTTTCACTTCCACGATACAGGTCGCCGTTCTCCATTTACGGCTGATAGCCATATCGTGAACGATGCTTATCGTATGTATGAGCATGGTGAAAATCTGGCGGCTATCCTCTATCGTATTCAGCGAGAGAAGCCTGTGGCTTATCGTCGCATTATCCGTGTCATTCAGAGTGTGGCTCCCTATTTCTCGGACTTCTATTTCCAACCAACCGAAGCCGATATGGTGCGCTTGCAATGGCAGGATAAGTATAGTTCTATGATTTACGGACCGACCGACTTGTCGGATGGAACCATTCGCTTTATTGCCTTGACCGTGCTCTTTATGCAGCCATGGTTACCACGAGTTATCATCATTGATGAGCCAGAGCTTGGTTTGCATCCTGTGGCTATCGAAAAACTTTCGGGTTTGATTAAGATGGCGGCACAAAAGGGCACGCAAGTTATCGTTGCAACTCAGAGTGCTGAACTAATCAGTAACTTTGAGCCAGAGGATGTCTTGACTGTTAATCAGAACGAAGATGGTACAACCATCAATCGGCTGAATAGCGAAGAATTGGCACATTGGCTTAGAGAAGATTCGTGAGAAATGCCCTTTGTTCAATGAATGGATAGAGCGATTGATGAAGTGATCAGGGTTTAACTATGCGATAAATACATAATATAGCTCTGACATGTACAATACTGTAATCAACCATATAACAAGTGATAAGCAATGACCGGAAAGATTGGAAGAAAAAAGGTATTGAAGTTTCGCGACTTCCCAACACGCCTACATGGCGAGGTATTCTTTGTAGAGAATGGGTATGATGAAAAGTTGAACCTTTCCATCATCAACCATCTCGTGGATATCAACAACTTGTTTATCAGCAAGTCAATTCATTTTAATTATTTCCCATTTCTGGGCCCTCATATCAGGAAGACAGCTCTCTACAGCTATCCTGCGATGAATAAAGAGGATTTGAACATCTCTGTTCCTTCCGATTTGCTGTTGTCGCAATTGGTAGAAGAAAAGAATAAGGAGAAATTACATCCTAGCATCTTACAGCTAGACCATGAGGAGGATGGCATATATTATGTCAATTCCTATTCTTTGTTTATAGAGGAAGATGAGGATTTTATGCCATTGATGCAGGCTGCGTATGATAAGTTGCCGGATTGCAAAGTGATGTTCAGCTCTGTCGATGATTTCCCATACAGTATATTTAATCCGACACCGATTCCGGCAGATGAAACATTCAGCTATGATATCAGGCAGAAGATGAAGGAGGTGTACCGGCAGGTGCAGGACTTGCGTCTTGGTGGGGTAAGCGATTGGGTGCTGAAGCAGTATCTCTTTCCACCCAAGAATCTGAGTAGAATGGTCATCACGGAGAATTACGATATCATACTGCCCGACTATCATGATATGACTATCAAGATGGAGCCATTGGTAAAGGCGGTGTATATTCTCTTTTTGCGTCATGAGGAGGGAATCCTTTTCAAATGTTTGTCGGATTATAGGGAAGAGCTATATGATATCTATGTGGATATTCGCAAGAAATCGAACAACAACGGGGCTCATCTTTCAGAAGAGAAGATTCGCCAGAGCATCGAAGCCCTGACGAATCCATTGTCTAATTCTATCAATGAGAAATGTGCCCGTATCCGCCAAGCCTTCACTCTCCAGTTTGATGAAAGTTTAGCCGGGAGTTATTTCATTGATGGCAATCGTGGCGAACCCAAGAAGATACCATTGGATAGAAAGTTGGTAGAGTGGAAGTGAATTTTCTTAGGTATTCTTCCTGTATAACAAATAAACTCCTATGGCAACCCAAACGCTCGGTCCGAGGTTTGGGTTGCCACGCATAATGATACAGATAAAGCCAATTACTCCAATCAGGATACATACCCATCCCCAAATCTTCAACTTAGTTCTTCTTTTCAAGCTCATTTGGCGTTTTCTTCTTAGAGCACAATACGACAATGAGACCAATCACTACATTGATAAGTGAGATAGCAAAAGCCCATCCAAAACCAATCTTTCTGTTTCTTCCCAGGCAACCAACGCCGAATGCTAACGTTACGGCAATCACGAAAAAAAAGAGTCTTTCCATATTCCTATTATTTTTATTGTTATTTTGGCTGCAAAAATAATAAATGGTGGTAGATGCTGCAAATGTTTAGGCTCCACAAGGCTTGTGGAGGTATGTTTTTCCCGAGTTTGTACATCTGTTTGCAAAAAAAGAACTAACTTTGCCATCTCATAAAGTATTAATTTAAAAAGATTATAATTATGATGTTACCAATTATTTCAGTATTGATAGGCATAAGTTTGATGTATTACATCCGCCAGAAAAGAGCAGAAAAAGAGATGGATGAGATCGTTAATTCTATCTCGCCATCTAATGATAGCAATGAGAATATTGGTACTAGAGACTTGTGTCTTGAGTTGCTCCGGCAGCTTAATTGTGATGTTCGTATAGAGTATGATGACATTTACTTCACGTATCAAAATGAGAAGTTTATGATAGAGGCTTCAAACGAATCAGCCTTTATTACAATTTGGGATCTTCATTGGGATATGGTGGATTCGGAGAATCTTCAAGATGTAGAGAATATGAAAAAGGCTGTTAATCGTACTAATCATTTAGTGCATAATACAGTCTTGTATATTCTGTATGAGGAAGAAAAGTCTTATTATGTTCTGTCTAAGTTACAATGTCTGCTAATGCCGAATATCCCAAACACGAAAGCCTATCTTGCTGCGATTCTTAATGACTTTTTCAGAACCAAGCAATGTTACTCTCAGGTTCTTGATGACATAGGCAAAGAGGGGGCACAGATATAAATGCCGTTGTAGCTGGTGTTATCTTGTAAAATGAAATGAACCAGTTTCGTTGTTTTACAAGTTGTGTTCCCAACAACAAGTCGGTAAAAAACGAAACAACAACGACTGGGGCAATTGCTGTATCTGTTTCAGCATTGCCCCAACGAGTTGCTGCGATTTTAAACTCAAACATTTTCCAAAAAACAGTTTGGATGGGCAAAATAGAGTTTTTTATGTAGTGTTTACGTTATTTTTGAAGAATATCTTTTGTATTTAAAGATTATTTTTGTACTTTTGTGTCGAATTTGGATTTTTTAATAACCATTTTCAGACATATAGAAATATAAGGAGCGTTATGCTACTCTTACAGGTGCAAAGCCAAAGAAATACAAAGTCGACAGATATTGGCATGGTAGTTCCTACGTTGTAATGTAGATTGCTTACTAAATCTTGTAGATTGAGATTTTTTTGGGTCACCAGTAAAAGTGTGTGGATTAGGCATAGATCTTCATTAGTCTGAAGA
>ENA-OYWJ01000394-OYWJ01000394.1-human-gut-metagenome-genome-assembly--contig:-NODE-394-length-21924-cov-15.894737_pt1 | contig 21924 bp, 19 predicted proteins | sample MGYA00244169_ERZ653395 | MGnify/ENA primary metagenome ERZ653395 (study PRJEB26926, sample SAMN06165120) | human gut metagenome | biome: ENVO:00009003; feature: ENVO:2100002; material: ENVO:00002003...
GTGAAAAGGCAAAAAATAAAAAGGGGTGCGTCACAGACTTATGACACACCCTCTTATTTTTTTCGTTTTCAGGCAGCTAGGACAATCTGTCTTAACTCCTTTATAATCCTAATCTGGAACTTTTAATCCTAATCCGGACCCTAGAGTCCTCTAGCCTTGTAAATGCGGTCTTTGGCGTCGTTGATTTCCTGGAATTTCTTCTCGGCTGCACGGCGCACATCTTCGCCTAGGGCTGCTACCTTGTCAGGATGATGCTTGAGCGCCATCTTGCGGTATGCGGCCTTCACCTCATCGTTTGAGGCGTCAGGACTGATACCCAGAACACGGTAGGCATCATCCAGACTGCCTGCTGAAGAAGCCCCGCTCTCCAGGTTCAGCATCTGGTCTACATCCTCGGCAGAAAGACCCATGTGGATGGCCATCTCCTTGAGTGCCTGAATCTCCTGAGAATTCACAACTCCATCGGCCTGGGCTATCATGACGAGGAAATTGAGCAACTGCAGGCGCTGCTCATACATCATGTTGGCACGTATCTGATGACAGCTGTCCTGTATCACCGAACGGTACTGCTGCATGCCCATCTGCTTCTGCTGTTCGAAGAGTTTGAGGAGGATTTCCTCGCCCTGCTGCTTGGCTGCCTCGCCGAAATTCTGACGCAGGAAGCGGCGCACCATCTCCATCTCGGAATGCATGATCTTGCCATCTGCATTGATGATGTAGGAACTGAGCACCAGCAGCGAAAACATGAAGGAGTTTCGCTCTCCCTCATAGCTCTGCTGGCGGCTGTAGCCCTGGTTGCCGAAGCCCTGGCGGCCGTTGTGCTGCTGGCCGCTGTAGGCATCGTAGGCGTTGTTGTAATGGTGGTCACCGTCGCGGTTTACCGCATCCAGCCCGTGCTCAAAGAGGGAACCGAGGGCATAACCTGCCAGGGCTCCCAGCGGACCGGCTGTGATGAAACCGAGCACACCACCAATCCATTTACCTGCTGCCATCTTTTAGTTGTTGAAATAGTAGAGGAAAGAAGCGATGCCTGAGAGGGCTGGCTTGCGCTGACCTTCTATTTCGATGTCAAACTTGATGCTGGTCTTGCAGATGCCACGGATGTTCTGGATGTCGTGGAGAGTGGCTACCAGGCGCACGCGTGAACCGGTGATGACTGGCTGACCGAACTTCATCTTGTCCATGCCGTAGTTTACGAGCATCTTGAGGTTGTTTACCTCGATAATCTGCTGCCAGAGGTATGGGAGTACTGAGAGGGTGAGGTAACCGTGAGCAATGGTGCTGTGGTAAGGGCTCTCTACCTTGGCGCGCTCTACGTCTACGTGGATCCACTGTGGGTCGAGTGTAGCGTCTGCGAACTTGTTGATACGGTCCTGGTCAATCTGCAACCAGTCTGATTCTCCTAACTTCTCACCGAGGTGAGATGCAAATTCCTCGTAGGAATTGATTACTAATTTTGCCATTTCTTATTTTTCTCTTTATTATAAATATTATTGTTTCCTATTTTCCGTCTTCAGCTTTCAACTGTTAACTATTAACTATTAACTATTAACTTTTAACTCAAAATCAGTCTCTTCTGAAAATATCGCGGGTGTAAACCTTCTCTTCCACATCATCCAGGCATTTGTCATACCGGTTGGCGATGATGGCCTGGCTCTGCTGCTTGAAGGCATCCAGATTGTTTACGATGCGGCTTCCGAAGAAGGTGGTTCCGTCTTTCAGCGTAGGTTCGTAGATGATAACCTGCGCGCCCTTTGCCTTGATGCGCTTCATCACGCCCTGTATGCTACTCTGGCGGAAGTTGTCGCTGTTGCTCTTCATCGTGAGCCGGTATACGCCGATGGTGCAAGGCTTCTCTTCCTCCTCGCTGAAGTTGTTCTGGTTGGCATAATCGTAGTAGCCAGCCATGTTCAGTACGCGGTCGGCGATGAAATCCTTGCGGGTGCGGTTGCTCTCTACAATCGCCTGAATCAGGTTCTCAGGCACATCGGCATAGTTGGCGAGCAGCTGCTTGGTATCTTTCGGCAGACAGTAGCCACCGTATCCGAAGGAAGGGTTGTTGTAGAAGGTGCCGATGCGAGGGTCCAGACCCACTCCGTCGATAATCGCCTTGGTGTCGAGGCCCTTCATTTCGGCGTAGGTATCCAGCTCGTTGAAGTAGCTCACGCGCAGGGCGAGGTAGGTGTTGGCGAAGAGTTTCACCGCCTCTGCCTCGGTAAGTCCCATGAACAGGGTTTCTATGTCTTGCTTGATGGCTCCCTCTTTCAGCAGTTCTGCAAAGGTGCGGGCTGCCTGGTCCAGTCGCTCGTCATCATTCGGTCTGCCCACGATGATGCGGCTCGGGTAGAGGTTGTCGTAGAGTGCCTTGCTCTCGCGCAGGAATTCAGGAGCGAAGATGATGTTCTTGCTGCCCGTCTTCTGGCGGATGCTTTCGGTGTAGCCTACCGGAATGGTGCTCTTGATGACCATGATGGCATCGGGATTCACCTGCATCACCAGACGGATGACTTCTTCTACGTGCGAGGTGTCGAAGTAGTTTTTCACCGGATCATAGTTGGTTGGTGTGGCAATCACTACGAAGTCGGCATCCTTATAGGCTTCTTCTCCATCGGTTGTGGCTTTGAGGTTGAGTTCCTTTTCAGCCAGATATTTCTCTATGTATTCGTCCTGGATAGGCGAGCGGCGCGAGTTGATGAGCTCCACCTTTTCGGGTACCACGTCTACTGCCACCACCTCATGATGCTGGCTCAGCAGGGTAGCGATGCTCAGGCCTACATATCCTGTTCCGGCTACGGCGATTTTTATCTTTTTATTCTCCATTTCTTTCTGTTCTTTTAGGCAGTCTATACCTTAATATATATATATTAGTTGCAAAGATAATGCAAACGAGGGCAATGAAAGCTTGCTTTCAAATTGCCGAGTGCAGCTTATCTTATGCAAAGATAGTATAAAAGGAGGAGACTACAAAATGAAAATGGGTTTTTTATTAAAAAATAACGCGAGAAAGGGGATGGGAGAGGAAAAGGAGTGCTCAAAAAGGGAGAGGAAAAGGGGGCAGAAAAAGGTCTCCAAAATTCGCGAATTCTAAAACGGATGGCCGGCCGGTTGGGCGGAAATTCGCAAATTTTGAAGGCTGGGGAAACTCTGTTTAAAAACTTCCGGACTATCCCCCGACGCTTTCATAATGTCAATAAATCGGAATAATCGGGAATGGTCTCTAAAAATACATATTTTTTACTTTCATAATCCATCTTGCAGATGTAATGCTCCAGCCCGTTGCTCACCACCAGAAAGTCGACATGGAGCAGAAGATTGTAAACCGAAATCTGGTCGAACACTTTCTGCGTGATGGGGATGTGAGGGGCTTTGTACTCGATAATCATGCGGGGCTGCAGCTCACGGGAGTAGAGAACACTGTCGGCGCGCAGCACCTTGTCGCCACATTTCAGCTGGATTTCGTTGGCGAGCAGAGAGGCAGGATACCCCTTGTGCTCGATGAGAAAATGAACGAAATGCTGGCGCACCCACTCTTCGGGAGTGAGCGTGATGAACTTCCGGCGCAGCACATCCAGTATCTGGGGATGCTGTTTTGAGCCCGAAACCTTGATGTCGAAAGATGGCAAATTTAAGCGAATCATTTTTCTGTACCTTATTATATATATAGGGTTATATTTCTTTCTTTTCTGTTTTCGATATGGTTTCTTTTCTTCTTTTAACCATACCTCATTTTCAAAAACTACCTCTTTTATATAGGCAGTTCAATTTATTTTTTGTAACTTTGCAGTCGAAGTGCAGCTGAAAACTGCACCTCAGAAAACTGCGAACCTGGAGGCGGAGCAAATGCTTGTCCGCACCCCCGGAGTTTGCTGGGTGCAAAGTTACAAAAAATAATTCAATGGTAGAAAAGAAAAGTGCAATAAGTTACGAGTCAATCATGAAAGATTTGAAGGCTCGGAAGTATTCTCCCGTCTATGTTCTGATGGGCGAGGAACCTTTTTATATAGATAAGATCTGCGACTACATTTCAGAAAATGTGCTCCAGCCCGAGGAGCGTGACTTCAATCAGACGGTGGTTTTCGGAGCTGATGTTACGGGTGCGCAAGTGGCAGATTTGTGCAAGGGCTACCCGATGATGGCGGAGTATAGAGTGGTGGTTGTGAAAGAGGCTCAGAATTTGCGGAATTTGGAAGCGCTCGAGAAGTACCTCGAAAATCCGGTAAAAACAACCATCCTTGTTTTCTGTCATAAAAACGGCAAGCTCGACAGTCGTAAAAAGTTTTCTGCTCTAGCTGCCAAGGCGGGTGTGGTTTTTGAAAGCAAGAAGCTCTACGACCGAAATCTGCCGGGCTTCATCGAGACTTATCTCAAGACCCGTAAGGCAACCATTGAACCCAAGGCTACCCAGATGGTGGCAGATCATGTGGGAGCAGATTTGCACCGACTCACTTCCGAGCTCGACAAACTGCTCATTTCTCTTCCTGAGAACGACCGGCGGGTTACTCCGGAGATTGTGGAGCGAGAAATAGGGGTGAGCAAAGACTTCAATGCCTTTGAGCTGAGAAGTGCCATCATCAGCCGCGATGTGTTCAAGGCAAATCAGATAATAAATTATTTTGACAGCAATCCGAAGAGTGGTTCTCTCTTCACGCTTCTCCCGATGCTCTTTACTTATTTCCAAAACCTGATGATTGCTTATTATGCACCCAACAGGCAGAACGAAAATGAGCTCGCAAAATTCCTGGATTTGCGCGGAGCTTGGGCGGCGCGCGAATATATTACAGGAATGAGGAACTATACGGGCGTGAAAGTGATGGCGATTATTGAGAAGTTTAAGGAGGTGGATGCGAAGATAAAGGGACTGGATAATCCATCCACTCCGGTGGGTGAACTGATGAAAGAACTCATCTTTTTTATCCTTCACTGATGCTGAAGAGCGAAGTGGGGGAGAGTAGGCGAGCTCCTGCTGAGAGTTTTCTCTCGGCAGGAGCTCGTTTCCGTTTTCGGCCTTCTTTGCCGCCTGTTTCCAGAAAGCAGCCAACTAGCGTTTAGCATTATAAATTTGCCCCAAATAGGGGATTTTCAGCTCTTTTTGGAGCGTTTACCTGGGCTCATTTTGGGCGATTTTTGGGCAAAAATGGGGGATTTAAGCGATTTTTCGAGTTAGATGCCCATTTTTCTGTTTTGCCTGAAAATAGACTTAACTTTATTGGTTATCAGTAACTTAGATAAATTAACCCTCTTCATTACTCGCGAATTTGCCCGTTTCCTTGCCGATGGGCTGGAATACGCTAGAAATGGAAAAATTTGCCATTTCCTGTTGTCTGAAATCGGTCGTTTGCATTTATTAAGGTTTATGTTTCCTAAGTTTATGTTTTTAAATTCATAAATCAAAACGGGTAATTTTGATTTATAAACATAAACGCAAGAAAACTAAATACACGAATTTACATTTTATATTTATAAAAATAAAGATAAAACAGGGTATTTATAGTTATGAATGAATAAATATTCATGCTATATTTTGAATTTATAAGTAGTGGAAACTCAGTTAGTTATGTGCTTTAGTTGTTTTGTAAACCATAGATTTTTACATAGGTATGGGGCAAACATTGCATAAATCGCTCTATATGCCTTTATTTAGGTGGTTTATGTTATGAATAACCAGTGATTTAGCCTAAATCTATAAAGAAAAGGTTCGTCATATATTTTGATTGATAGGTTTATATTTATAAAACTAAACCTAAAAACCGGATGGTGGAGTGAGTAGAATTTAAATTTATAAACAAAAACCTAAAGTTTAAAAATCTAAATTTATTCAGAAATGTTTGGTTATTCTAAATTTTTGCTTTATCTTTGTAAAATCAACCCGAAAAGGGCCCAAAAGGGGCTTGTTCGGAAATAAAACATCGTATCAGTAGAAAAATGAACGCTAAAATTTTTAGAGCATGAAAGATAGAATCAGACAGCTGATGGAGGACCAGCACCTCACTCAGCAAAACTTCGCTCAGATGATCGGAATCTCGACCGCTACGCTGAGCAATATTTTCAACGGGAAGACCAATCCTTCGCTTAGCATTGTGGATGGCATCCATAAGAGTTTTCCTCAGGTAAATGTTTATTGGGTACTCTACGGTACTCCTCCTATGTATCAGAACCAGGCTTCCCAGGGTGGCAGCGAAGAGGGTGCTGCAGACATGTATCAGGGCGTTACGGATGGAGCAGCCGGTGGTGCTGAGGGGATGAAGCAGGGCAGTCAGCCTTCTGGAGCCGCCTCTGCCGAGCCTATGCTCGATTTTGGAGCCGAAGGAGCCGCAGCCTCCCCTACTTCTCCCTCGCTCTTTGACCAGCCTCAAATGCAGGGTGTAAATCGTACACCTAAAAATATCGCCCAAGCGGCGGTAAAATATGTAGACAAACCGCAAAGAAAGATTACCGAAATCCGTATTTTCTACGATGATCAGACCTGGGAAACCTTCGTTCCTAAGAAATAAAGTAGGGATTGGAGAACTCTAAAACAAACACATAGGAGCGGCGATAAAGAAAAAATATCTCTTTTCTTTTCGTCAATTCGGATTTTTGATGTACCTTTGCATCGTAGAAACGTAGGTGGGCGTAACTGGAAGCTACGGGTACCTATTATAATATACGTACATTATATAATAAGCATATTAAAAATTAGCAATAAGATGAAAAAATATGTTCTCGACCTCAAGGTGGTTTCTGTAGAGGCGCTTAGCGATAAGCACGTTTTGATTAAGCTTACCGATGAGAAACCTTTGCCTGAAATCTTGCCTGGCCAATTCGTTGAAGTAAGAGTAGACCATTCGCCTACTACCATGCTTCGCCGTCCTATCTCCATCAATTTCGTGGATCGTGAAAATAATCAGCTCTGGTTGCTCGTAGCAATGGTGGGCGATGGTACCCGTCAGCTCGGACAGCTCAAGGAGGGCGACGTGCTCAACTGTATGCTGCCTCTCGGCAACGGCTTCACCATGCCTACCGGGAAGAGCCAGAAATATCTGCTCGTAGGTGGCGGCGTAGGTGTGGCTCCGCTCCTCTATTTCGGAAAACTCATCAAGGATTTTGGGGCTGAAGTTACCTTCCTGCTGGGTGCACGCAAGGCTACAGATCTGCTCGAACTGGATGAGTTTGCCAAGATTGGAAAGGTATGCATCACTACCGAGGATGGCTCGGCTGGCGAGGTAGGTTTCGTTACCAATCACTCTGTTCTGGAGAACGAGAAGTTTGATATGATTTCTACCTGCGGACCTAAGCCGATGATGGTGAGCGTGGCTCGCTTTGCCAAGAAGGCTGGCGTGGAGTGTGAGGTTTCTCTTGAGAACAAGATGGCGTGCGGCGTGGGTGCCTGCCTCTGCTGCGTAGAGAAAACTACCGAGGGTAACCAGTGCGTCTGCAAGGATGGACCTGTCATCAACATCAAGAAACTTACTTGGGAAATCTAATTGAGTGAAGAACGAAGAGTGAAGAATTTGTTTGGAAGTGAAGAGTGAAGAACGAAGAGTGAAGAACGAAGAATTCTTTTGTCTTTGTTTGTAAAAACATTTTTAAGTAAAACAGAAGATTATGGCTGATTTAAGTGTAAAGATAAAGGATTTGGAGTTGAAGAACCCTGTGATGACTGCATCGGGTACTTTCGGCTACGGATTGGAATTTGCCGATTTCGTTCCTCTAGAGGAGATTGGCGGTATTATCGTGAAGGGCACTACCCTGGAACCGCGCGAGGGAAACGACTATCCGCGTATGGCTGAAACGCCTCAGGGCATGCTCAACTGCGTAGGTTTGCAGAACAAGGGTGTGGAGCATTTCTGCTCTCATATTTATCCTCAGATCAAGGACATTGATACCAATATGATTGTCAACGTGAGCGGACATTCGCCTGAGAGTTATGCTGAGTGTGCGGCGCGCATCAACGAGCTGGATAAGATTCCGGCTATAGAGCTGAACATCTCCTGTCCTAACGTGAAGGATGGCGGCATGGCCTTCGGTGTAACCTGCGAGGGTGCAGCCAGCGTGGTGAAGGCGGTGAGAAAGGTTTATAAGAAGACCCTCATCGTGAAGCTTTCGCCTAATGTTACCAGCATTGCCGACATCGCCCGTGCCGTGGAGGCTGAGGGTGTCGATTCTGTTTCGCTCATCAACACGCTGATGGGTATGGCGGTGGACATTGAGAAGCGCCAGCCTCTCTTGAGCATCCGTACGGGTGGTTTGAGCGGTCCTTGCGTGAAGCCTGTTGCCCTGCGCATGGTTTGGGATGTGGCTCATGCCGTAAACATTCCGGTTGTTGGTCTGGGCGGCATTTCTTCTGCCAAGGATGCCATTGAGTTCCTGATGTGCGGTGCTACGGCCATTGAGATTGGTACAGCCAACTTCATTGATCCTGCGGTTACGAAGAAGGTAAAGGATGGAATCAACGAGTGGCTTGATGCTCACGGATGCAAGAGTGTGACTGAGATTATCGGGGCCATCAAGTAAATTACACCTTTATTATAATAAGGAGTGGCTCATACTTTGACGCCCTGTTTTAGGGCATTAAGTGGGTTAACTCCTTGATATACAACAGAATAACTTTTTGTAAAAATATAAGGCTATGGATTTGAACCAGATAAACCCTGTTCTGTTGCTTGCTACGCTGACGCAGCAGATTGTAGAGCAGGAGAAAGAATTGGCAGAACAGAAGGATTCTGCGGAACACTCGTCTGTAAAAGCCTCTCTGAGCGCGAATCTCCTGAAGCGCGGCAATCTGCTGATGCAGATGGGCGACAAGGATGGTGCCGGAAAGGACATGAAGCGCTACCTGGAGCTGAACCCCGAGAAAGTAGGGGAGCTGACAGGAGAATTCAAGGCTGAAGGCAGAGAACATTGCAGATAAAGGAAGGGGCTTGCCTCACAGATTCCGGCGTTTGCGTCTCTCTCTAGCGCCTAGCTTTTGAGTACCTTTTTCTGCATTTTTCCGTATTCTGATGATAAAAATCGGGCTAAAATATGTTTTTTAGCATAAAATATAAGGAAAATGAAGAAAAATATATCAAATTGTTTGGCAATATCAAAGAAAAATGTTACTTTTGCAGTCGAGTTGAGATTTTTGCAAGTCGAGACTCGAAATATGAGCACTCCCTGCTCCTTATATAATAAAGAGGTGTAGGAAAGAACTCGGGAAAATCTGAGCACAGATAAGCTCCTTATATAATAAAGGAGAAACGGGCTCGGAAAGAACAAAAGTGAGTAACATATAAAATGTAAAGACAATGAAGAAGTTTAACGCATTCTTTTTTAGCTATTACTTTTACTTTGCAAATAATTGTAAAGCGGGAAGTTGCGTGTAAATTTCAACTTAGGATATTAGATTCTTGAAATCATCGAAACGGTCCCGCTCTTATTGAGTAGGACCGTTTTTCGTAACATTAGACAAGATAAAAGAAACATGAAGAGAATAGCAATTCAAGGAGAGCTGGGATCTTTCCACGACATTACCGCCCACCAGTATTTCGAGGGCGAACAGATTGAAATCATCTGTTGTGCTACCTTTGAAGAGGTGTTCGAAAACATCAAGCGCGACCCTACTGTAGTAGGCATCTGCGCTATAGAAAACACCATCGCGGGCAGCCTGCTCCACAATTACGAACTGCTCCGGCAGAGCGGAACCACCGTGGTAGGCGAACACAAGCTCCATATAGAGCACAGCATCTGCTGTCTGCCAGAAGACGACTGGAGCACCCTGCAGGAGGTTCACTCCCATCCGGTAGCCCTCATGCAGTGCGGCAAGTTCCTTGCCAACCATCCCGACCTCAAGGCGGTGGAGGCAGAAGATACCGCAGGCTCCGCAGCCTACATCGCCCAGCACAAGGTGAGGGGATGGGCAGCCATCTGCTCTTCTTACGCCGCCCACATGTACGGCATGAAGGTGCTGCAGGAAAACATCCACGACAATCCGCACAACTACACCCGGTTTCTCGTGGTCTGCAATCCCCAGAAGGCAGCCCTGCTCCGTCCCATCGAAAAGGCCAACAAGGCGAGCATCGTTTTCAGTCTGGCTCACGATAAGGGATCGCTCTCCAAGGTGCTCACCATCCTGAGTTTCTACGACATCAATCTCACCAAGATTCAGTCGCTGCCAAACATCGGACATGAGTGGGAATACCTCTTCTACGTAGACCTCACTTTCGACAACCTGACCCGATACCGCCAGAGCATCGACGCCATTACGCCGCTCGTGAAGAAAATAAAGGTGTTGGGAGAATATGAGGAGAAGGAATAGTTGATAGTTAACAGTTAATAGTTAAAAATAAGAATTATGATACAACCAGCCAATAGAGTAACGGAAATACAGGAATACTACTTCAGCCGAAAGCTGAAGGAAGTGGCTAAGCTTAATGCCGAGGGCAAGGACATCATCAGTCTGGCCATCGGAAGTCCAGACATGCCGCCTTCTAAGCAGACCATTGACAAGCTCTGCGAGGTAGCCAACAATCCAAACGCACACGGATATCAGCCTACGGTGGGCATACCAGAGTTGCGCAAAGCAATGGCTGGTTTCTATAAGCGCTGGTATGATGTAGACCTCGACTGGGCTACAGAAATCCAGCCCCTCATAGGTAGCAAGGAAGGCATTCTGCACGTAACGCTCGCCTTCTGCAACCCTGGCGATGAGGTGCTTATCCCGAATCCGGGATACCCTACCTATACCGCCATCAACAAGATTCTGGGTACCAAGATTACCTACTACGATCTGAGAGAGGATAACGGATGGCAGCCCGATTTCGACGCCCTGGAGAAGATGGACCTGAGCCACGTAAAACTGATGTGGACCAACTATCCTAACATGCCGACAGGCGGTGTGGCAAAGCGCGAAACCTACGAAAAGCTGGTGGCATTCGCCCAGAAGCACAAGATCGTGGTGGTGAACGATAACCCATATTCGCTCATCCTCAACGAGCACCCTATGAGCATCATGCAGGTGCCGGGAGCTAAGGACTGCTGCATCGAGTTCAATTCCCTGAGCAAGAGCCACAACATGCCAGGCTGGCGTGTGGCGATGATTTCGAGCAACAAGACCTTCATCTCATGGATTCTGAAGGTGAAGAGCAACATCGACAACGGAAGTTTCCGAGGCATACAGCTGGCAGCTGCCGAGGCGATGTTGAACAACACGGATGAATGGCACCGCGAGAACAACATCCAGAACTACCGCCGCCGTCGCGACATTGCTGAGGAGATCATGAAGGTGCTCGACTGCCAGTTTGACCCTAACCAGGTAGGTATGTTCCTCTGGGGCAAGATACCTGAGAAATATGCCGATGTAGAAGACCTGACAGAGAAGGTGCTGCATGAGGCACGCGTCTTTATCACCCCTGGCTTCATCTTCGGAACCAACGGCAAGCGTTACATCCGTATCAGCATCTGTGCCAAGGATGAGAAGATGAAAGAGGCCCTGGAAAGAATCAAGAAGGTTTTTGAAAGGTAAAAGGCCTTTGAAAGGTAAAAAGGTAGAAGGGTAAAAAGAGCCTTAACCCCTTTGAAAGGTAAAAAGAGCCTTACCCCTTTCCGCCCCCGTTCCCAGCGATTCCATCGCTGGTCCCCCTGGGCTTTAATCTTAAAGATAAAAAAGAAAAAAAGTAAAAAAATAAAAATATACGACTATGGAATTAGAATTAGAACCATTGAATTTTCCTAGTGATCAGGAACGCCCTTGCGTCATTGCCGGCCCTTGCTCGGCAGAGACAGAAGAGCAGGTTATGACTACCGCTAAGCAGTTGGCTGCCAAAGGTTGCCACATGTTCCGCGCAGGTGTGTGGAAGCCACGCACCAAACCGGGAGGCTTCGAGGGTAACGGTGAAACAGCCTTGCCTTGGATGAAGCAGGTGAAGGAAGAAACAGGCATGCTGACAGCTACTGAGGTGGCTACCCCAGAGCATGTAGAACTCGCACTGAAATATGGAATCGACATTCTCTGGGTAGGCGCACGTACATCTGCCAACCCGTTCGCCATGCAGGCACTTGCCGACAGTCTTCAGGGCGTAGACGTGCCTGTGCTCGTTAAGAACCCGGTAAACCCAGACCTCGAGCTTTGGATCGGTGCCCTGCAGCGCATCAACCAGGCAGGCATCAAGAAACTCGGTGCCATCCACCGTGGATTCTCCAGCTTCGACAAGAAGATTTACCGCAACCTTCCTATGTGGCAGATTCCTATCGAGTTGCACCGCCGCATACCACAGTTGCCAATCATCTGCGACCCTAGCCACATCGGCGGCCGACGCGACCTCATCGCCCCTCTTTGCCAGCAGGCAATGGACTTAGGTTTCGACGGACTCATCGTTGAGAGCCACTGCAGCCCAGACGATGCATGGAGCGATGCCAAGCAGCAGGTTACCCCAGAGGTGCTGGATTACATCCTCAGCCTCCTCGTAGTGCGCGATGAGCATTATTCTACAGAGGGTCTGCACCAGCTGCGCGGTCAGATTGACGAGTGCGACAACCAGCTGATGGATCTCCTGGCTAAGCGTATGCGCGTTTGCCGCGAGATTGGTACCTACAAGAAGGAGCACAACATGACCATCGTTCAGACCAACCGTTACAACGAGATTCTCGACAAGCGTGGAGCCCAGGCAGCCCTCTGCGGCATGAGCCCTGAGTTTGCCGCTCAGATTTTCGAGCACATCCATGAGGAGAGTGTCCGCCAGCAGTTGGAAATCCTGAACCAGAAGTAAAGGATACTGGCGATGAGAATATTGATTATGGGAGCAGGTAAGATGGGAAGTTTCTTCATCGACCTGCTCAGCTTCGACCACGAGGTGGCGGTTTACGAGAAGGATGCCAAGCGTCTGCGCTTCACCTACAACTGTTACCGCTTCACCAAGATGGAAGAGATAGAGATGTTCCGTCCCGAACTGGTCATTAATGCGGTGACGGTAAAATATACGCTGCCAGCCTTCGAAGAGGTGTTGCCACATCTCTCTCACGACTGCATCATCAGCGACATAGCTTCGGTAAAGACCGGGCTGCAGGAGTTTTACGAGAAGAGCGGTTTCCGCTTCGTGAGCACGCACCCTATGTTCGGCCCAACCTTTGCCAATCTGAACCAGCTTTCAGAGGAGAATGCAGTCATCATCAAGGAGGGTGACTACATGGGCAAGATATTCTTCAAGGACCTCTACCAGAAGTTGGGGTTGAGTCTGCATGAGTATACATTTGATGAGCACGACCAGACGGTGGCCTACTCGCTGAGTATTCCTTTCGTGAGCACCTTTGCCTTTGCGGCAGTGATGAAGCACCAGGATGCTCCGGGCACCACCTTCAAGCGCCACATGCAGATAGCTAAGGGCGTGCTCAACGAAGATGATTACCTGCTGCAGGAAATCCTCTTCAACCCATACACATCGGGTCAGGTGACACAGATCAGAGAGGAGCTTGCTGAGCTCATCGACATCATCGACCACAAGGATGCGAAGCGTATGAAACTCTTCCTTACCAAAATCCGAAATCATGTGAAGGAAGATATTGAGATTAAGGAAAAATAAAATATTATATCTAATGGGGGGAGCCCTTATATTATTTCCCCCCTTCCGTATATTTGCAAGTTTTTGCATGTGAATGTAGAACCTTCATATTGAATATTTAAAGGCCTTGCATGTGAATGTAGGGCCCTTTTTATGTGTTGCCGGATGCGGAAAAGCTTAATGACCACCCCCGGTTAGTGATTAGGCAGGTGTGCGTCCCCGGTAAGGCGCCAGTAGGTGGATAATAAGGAAAAAAGGGGGCAAAATGAAAATATGTAAGGAGATAGGGGCAATTTATGAAATATTATTTGTACCTTTGCACCCACAAATCAAAGGATAGATTGTAGAATCAATAAAACAGGAGAGCAGTTCTATTATGAGTGAACAGAAAGAAATGAAAAATATGAAGAATGCTGCAGAGGCAAAGACCGCTGGGCAGAATACAACAGAAACAATAGTGAAGCAGACGGAAACTGCCGATGCTGCAAAACAGAATGATGCAGCTGAACAGCAGGCGGATGCTGCTGCCTTCCAGGTAGTGAGCGAGGGCTTTTCAACCCACGAAGCCATTGAAGAGGCAAAACGCTGCCTACACTGCAAGATTCCGCAGTGCAAGAAGGGATGCCCGATAGGCAACGACATACCTGATTTCGTACACGAACTCTCTATGGGTAACATGGGTGCGGCGATGAGCATCATCAATGCCAAGAGCAACCTGCCGGCCATCTGCGGCCGTGTATGCCCTCATGAGAAACAGTGTCAGGGCAACTGCGTGCTCGGAAAGAAAGGCAAACCGGTACAGATCGGCAAACTGGAGCAGTTTATTGCCGATTTTGATACCAAGATGAACCTTTCGCGCGAGATGTTGCCACAGAAAACACGTGGCCGCGTGGCAGTCATCGGTTCGGGTCCAGCGGGCTTGACCGTAGCCGGCGATCTGGCGCGTCAGGGCTTCAACGTCACCATTTTCGAGGGTCAGGCTGAGCCGGGAGGCGTGTTGATGTATGGTATTCCTGAGTATCGCTTGCCTAAGTCGGTAGTGCGCGATGAGGTGGCTAAGATTGCTGCCCTCGGCGTGCAGTTTATCACCAACTGCATGGTGGGCGAGAACAATGTAACCATCGACAGTCTGTTCCGTGCAGGCTACGACGCCATCTTTATGGGCACAGGTACCAGCGTGCCTCAGAACATGGACTCTACACCGGGCTCAAAGCTCCACGGTGTGAGCCAGAGTACATACTTTCTGCATAACGTGAATGCCTATAACGAAGGCGCTTTGACCCGCGACATGGTTCCGCTGCGCGACGGCGAGAAGGTGGGTGTCATTGGCGGCGGAAACGTGGCCATGGATGCTGCCCGTACCGCTATCCGACTAGGTGCCGACGTTACCGTGCTGTACCGTAAGACCCAGGAAGAGATGCCTGCCATCCGGAGCGAATATGAAGATGCTGTGAAGGAAGGCGTGAAATTTGAGTGGAAAACTACCGTCGAGGCCTTTCTGAAGGGCAAAAACGGCCGTCTGGGAAGCTGTGTGCTGAACACTCCTGAGGGTGAAAGGGTAGAAAAATTCGACAGAATCTATCTCGCTATCGGTTCAAGACCTGCCAACCGTATCGTTTCTACCACTGCCGGAATCGAGGTGGATGAGAAGGGATATGTAAAAGTTGTTGAACGTCCGTTCGGTATGACCACCCGTCGCGGTGTGTTTGCCGGAGGTGATGTGGTACACCGTCCGCAGACTGTAGTTCTGGCAATGAAGGCTGCCAAGGAGGTGGCTCAGGGCATCGCTCAGTATGTAGATGCCATCAAGCTTCTTGAAGAGGCTAAGAGAATCGAGCAACGTGGAATAGTAGAATAATCAAATGAATTCAATAGAATTAAGTGAATTATTTCTGCAGTAACGGAACTGCTTTTACTGGGATTTGTCACTAGGCTCGGCAGATGTGCTGACTGCAGTCGGCAGACCTGCTGACTAGGCTCGGCAGAGCTGCTGAGCCTAGTGGTAATATCTGGGAAGCTATGTGTTTTGACTTGGGAAACTATGTGTTTTGACTAAAAAGACTATATGCAAGAACTCTAAAAACTATATGCTTTTACTTATAAAAATATTTCTTAGTGTTGAAAACACCATATCTTTCCTTTGAATGATACTATATACCTTTGAATGATACTATATATAGACCAACTGTTATAGACGTTTAATTTTTTTACATTACTCTTTAAATGAACTTAAACTTCTTTGGGAATTTAATGAAATATCAGATTTAATCATTACTTTTGTATCAGATTCATATTAAGAAGAAGTAATTTGTCTGGTACAAAGAAAAGAAATAAATCAGAGAAAAGCATGAAGCGTATCATATTGATTTTAACAGTATTGCTTGCCATGTTAGGGCAGGTAGCCTATGCGCAGAAAACCTGTGTCATCGCATCGGCAGAAAATCATGTGCCTATTCGTGAAGCACTTATTCATACCAATAACAATCATTGGGCAAGAACAGATTATCGGGGCTATTGGACGATGCGCTATCAGTTTGATTCAGCAACTGTATCGAAACCTGGTTTTATGAAGGCAACTATCCGGTACAAGGAACTGCCGGATACTCTGTTTCTCTTGCCGGATGCCAAACAATTAGGCGAAGTGACAGTTTGGGGCAAGAATCAGGAAGGCATCAAAAACATGGAAGAGGATATTCAGGAGAAGATAAACTCTTTGCCAACTTCATCTGCTGGCATTGGTTTCGATGCTTTCGGATGGATGGATAAACAGGGAAAACGTGATAAGAAGCATCTGCAACAGGCTAAAAAGGTATTTGAAAAAATGGAACATAAGGATCCTGTGGTAGCTGCTTATGAAAAAGCAACGGGGAAAAAGTATGAATTGACTAATCCGTATGATGTCTCGGCTTTTAAGAAAGATCCTTCTTCTGAAATGGCTACAGAAGAGGATAAAGCAACTTCTGATGCTGAATCAAAATCGAAAAAGAAGGAGAATCCTGAAAAATAAGCACTAGAGTAAACTGAAGAAATGAACTCGGGAAAGGCAGAGCGACAGCTATTTTAGCCGACGGGATAAAAAAAAGCATAAACAAGTTGGCTTTCTCGAAAAAAAGTCGTATCTTTGTAGCCAAAAATATAAAGAAAGAAAAATGTTTGAAAATTTAAGTGATAGACTGGAACGCTCGTTCAAAATCTTGAAGGGCGAGGGAAAAATTACAGAAATCAACGTGGCGGAAACCATGAAGGATGTGCGCCGTGCACTCCTCGACGCCGATGTAAACTATAAAGTGGCTAAGGAATTCACCAACAAGGTGAAGGAGAAAGCACTCGGCATGAATGTACTTACTGCCGTAAAGCCGGGACAGTTGATGATCAAGTTGGTGCACGATGAACTGGAAGAACTCATGGGCGGCGAAGAAGCCCCATTGAAGCTCGAAAGTCATCCGGCCGTCATCCTCATGAGCGGTCTGCAGGGTTCGGGTAAGACTACCTTCAGCGGAAAACTTGCCAATATGCTCAAGACCAAGAAAGGCAAGAAGCCATTGCTCGTGGCCTGCGACGTTTACCGTCCGGCAGCTATCCAGCAGCTCCATGTAGTGGGTGAGCAGGTGGGTGTTCCGGTATACAGCGAGCCAGAGAACAAGGATGTGCTCAGTATCGCCGACCATGCTATCCAGCAGGCTAAGACCAACGGCAACGATGTGGTAATCGTCGATACAGCCGGACGTCTCGCCATTGATGAGCAGATGATGAACGAGATCAGCAATCTCAAGAATCATCTCCGTCCAGACGAAACCCTCTTCGTGGTTGACTCCATGACCGGTCAGGATGCCGTAAACACAGCTAAGGAATTCAACGACCGCCTCGACTTCAACGGCGTTGTTCTCACCAAGCTCGATGGTGATACCCGCGGTGGTGCTGCCCTCAGTATCCGTACCGTGGTAACCAAGCCAATCAAGTTTATAGGTACCGGCGAGAAGATGGACGCCATTGACGTGTTCCACCCAGCTCGTATGGCAGACCGAATCCTCGGCATGGGTGACGTGGTATCCCTCGTAGAGCGCGCACAGGAGCAGTTCGACCTGGAAGAGGCTAAGAAACTGGAGAAGAAGATCAGAAAGAACCAGTTTGACTTCAACGATTTCTACAACCAGATCCAGCAGATCAAGAAGATGGGTAACATCAAGGATCTGGCAGCGATGATTCCGGGTGTTGGCAAGGCTATCCGCGACGTAGATATCCCAGAGGATGCATTCAAGGGCGTAGAGGCCATTATCCAGAGTATGACTCCTAAGGAGCGCACCAACCCAGCCATCCTCAACACATCACGCCGCCAGCGCATCGCTAAGGGTTCGGGCACCAACATCCAGGAGGTGAACAAACTCATCAAGCAGTTTGACCAGACCCGAAAGATGATGCAGATGATGACCGGCAACAAAATGGCGCAGATGATGAGCCGCATGAAGGGTATGCCAGGCATGCCTAAGATGCCGGGAATGTAAGAAGTGAAGAACGAAGAGTGAAGAATTCGTATGCTTTGCAACTTAACATTGAACATTTAATATTAATATAGAATAAAAATGCAGCTTATAGACGGAAAGGCGACGGCAGCCGCCATCAAGGAACAGATAGCCCAGGAGGTGGCACAGATCGTAGCCGCCGGTGGCAAGCAGCCACACCTGGTAGCCGTGCTCGTAGGGCACGACGGAGGCAGTGAAACCTATGTGAAGAACAAGGTGCTGGCCTGCGAGAAGTGTGGATTCAAGTCGACCCTCATCCGTTATGAGGAGGATGTTACCGAAGAAGAGCTCCTGCGGTGTGTAGACAAGCTGAACCAGGATGATGATGTTGACGGATTCATCGTTCAGCTTCCTCTGCCTAAGCGCATCGATGAGCAGAAGGTGACTATGGCCATAGATTACCGCAAGGATGTAGACGGATTCCACCCGGTAAACGTGGGCAGAATGTCGCTCGGCATGCCTTGTTTCATCTCTGCTACTCCACTCGGTATCCTCACCCTGCTGCAGCATTACAATATTGAGACCAGTGGCAAGAAATGCGTCATTCTGGGCAGAAGCAACATCGTAGGCAAGCCAATGGCTCAGCTGATGATGCAGAAGCAGTATGGCGATGCTACCGTCACCGTATGCCACTCCCATTCCAAGAATTTGAAGAAAGAGTGTCAGGAGGCAGATATCATCATTGCAGCCATAGGCCGTCCTGATTTCGTGACAGCCGATATGGTGAAGCCGGGAGCCGTAGTCATTGATGTGGGTACCACCCGCGTGCCTGATGCTACGAAGAAAAGCGGTTTCCGCCTGAACGGTGATGTGAAATTCGACGAGGTGGCAGAGAAGTGCTCCTTCATCACTCCTGTTCCGGGAGGTGTTGGTCCAATGACCATCTGTTCGCTGATGAAGAATACGCTGGCTGCCGGCAAGAAGGAATATTACAGCTAGAAAGAAGATAATTATTTCAGAAAGAAGCAGTGCTTAAGTCACTGCATACTTGATTTTTTATAACTCTCTAATTTGTGGGGCAGGGTGCAGTGATGCACTCTGCCTTTTTATCCAGCCGAGAGAAAGAGTGTAAAATGAACAAACAATATTAATCTAAAAATATAGAAACATGATAAAACTTAAGTACGTATTTACATCAGCGCTGCTCGTGGCAGCTGCCAGTGCCAGTCAGGCTGTCAGCAGGCAGCAGATGCAGAAGCAAATAGACAAGGATGCCCCTGCATACACCATACAGGGCAAGGATTCCATCTGCCAGATATTCATCTATTCGCCAGCACCCAATCAGGGCTTGCATCTGGCTTATTTCACCGACGAAGAGCGTTGGGTGGATGTAGGACAGCTCTGCGCCAGCGACTACGGTCCGTGGGGAGCTGAAAAGAAGATGTATAACCCCTTCGTGGTAAAAGCCAACGACGGCACATGGCGCGCACTCTGGAGCGTGAACCAGCATGCACCGCAGTTTGCCGTAGCCTATTCAGAAGATCTCATCACCTGGCGCCCGCAGGATTATCCCATCATCCGCGAAAAGGGCGTGAAGGATGTGGCTGCCTATCAGATGGATGACGGCAACTTCGACATCTATCTCAAGACATCTAAGGGCAAGCGATACGTACAGGCAAGCAACGATTTCCGTACCTTTAAGGAAGATACGCTGGAGGCTTCAGCTGATGAGATACTCTGGCAGCGCGACACCGCAACCATAGGCGGAAAACTCTTCCATGGCTGCGATTTCGAGGTGCCGGCCGTGCATCTCAACTACATCCGTTCCTGGTTCCACGCCCTCTCTGAAGAGGCAAAATTCAACGCCCAGCCGATGCCGAAGACCGATGCCGACCTCGCAGCTTATGCCAAGGACAACCACATCGACCTGCTGAAAGATTCGGAAATCCCTGCCAACCTCAGCATCAATCCACAGAAATCCCACCGCATCTCCAACAAGCTGATGGGTATCTTCTTCGAAGACATCAGCCGCGCTGCCGACGGAGGACTCTCTGCAGAAATGTTGCAGAACGGCGACTTTGAGTATAACAAGGAAGACCACCGCCACCAGTGGAATGCCACCACGGCATGGGTGGGGGTAGAGAAAGAGGGCATCGCCACCGAAAACGGGGTGAGCCAGAACAATGCCCATTATGCCGTTCTGGGCGCTACACCTATTTATAATATAGGTTGGGACGGCATCGCCATACGTCGCGGAGCTGCCGTTGAGGGCAAGGAGGGTAAGCATCAGCCAGCCATCTACGAGGTGAGCCTGCACGCCCGCTGCATCGATGCCAAGAAGAAAGACCTCACCCTGGCGCTCGTAAACCAGGAGGGATTGCCGGTATGCCAGACCAAGATCAAGGTGCAGGGCGCAGACTGGAAGGAATATAAGGCGCAGCTCATTGTGACCGATAAATATGAGGGCGAACTCGCCAGTGAAGCCACCACCAAGGAGGGTAAACTGGGCAAGAACATCCGGTTCGCTATCTTACCTAAGGGCGAGCAGAAAGTGGCGGTAGACTTGGTAAGTCTCAAACCACAAGATACTTACAAGGGTCATGGACTACGTAAAGACCTTGCCGAGGCCATTGCCGACCTGAAGCCTCGCTTTGTGCGCTTCCCGGGCGGCTGCATGCTCCACGGTCAGGGGCTCAAGAACATTTACCACTGGAAGGAGAGCGTGGGTCCGCAGAAAGATCGCAAGCCAGCCTACAACATCTGGGGATACCATCAGACCCGCCAGCTGGGTTTCTATGAGTATTTCCAGTGGTGCGAGGATATGGGAGCCGAGCCGCTGCCTGTATTGGCGGCAGGTGTTCCTTGTCAGAACTCTGTGGCAGATGAGCGCGGAGTGGCTGGTCAGCAGGGCGGAATCCCGATGAGCGAGATGCCGCAGTATATTCAGGACGTGCTAGACTTGGTAGAATGGGCGAATGGCGACCCTGCCACCTCTAAGTGGGCTAAGATGAGAGCCGATGCGGGTCATCCGGCTCCGTTCAACCTCAAGATGATAGGCATCGGCAACGAAGACCTCATCTCTACCGATTTCGAGCAGCGCTACCTGATGATCTGCAAGGCAGTGAAGCAGAAGTATCCTCAGATAGAGGTGGTGGGTACCGTAGGTCCGTTCCACTTCCCGTCTTCCGATTATATTGAGGGTTGGAAGATTGCCCGCGAAAACAAGCGCTGGATTGATGCCGTAGACGAGCATTATTATGAGCAGCCGGGCTGGTTCCTGAACCATCAGGATTATTACGACCATTACGACCGCAAGGCTCCTAAGGTTTATCTGGGCGAATATGCATCACGCGGTGCCAATGCGGTAGACAATGCGCTGGCTGAGGGCATCCACCTCTGCAATGTGGAGCGCAACGGCGATGTGGTAGAAATGACCTCCTATGCTCCTCTCTTGTGTAAGGACGGATACAGCAACTGGCAGCCGGACATGATTTACTTTGATAATAATAATGTACGCGCGAGCGAGAGCTACAAGATGCAGAAGATGTTCGGTCAGCATGCCGGTGACCTCTACATCTCATCCGTGCTCAGTCTGCCGGATGCGCTGAAGAAATATGTGGGCACCAGTGTGGTGAAGGATTCTAAATCGGGCAAAACCTGGCTTAAAGTGGTGAATGCCTTGCCTCGCACGCTGAAACTCTCGGTTTCTGGCTTGGGCAACAAGCAGGTAACCATCGCAGGAAGAAGCGCTCAGGTTTTCGAACTTTAGCTTTCTTCAGAAGATGTTTTCTGATAGAAACGGATAGAACCAATAATGGTTCAGATTATTCATTTTGAGTAAAATAGAATGGAGAAATAGGATATAAAAATGTTCTTTTTCTTCATTTTTTATGTTTTACAGCCTGTCTCTTATACACATCTGACGCTGCCGACGATCGCATAAGTGTAGA